>Ga0163180_10000047_pt1 | contig 56771 bp, 79 predicted proteins | sample AtlANTMetagenome_2_FD_109647 | JGI IMG/M metagenome (GOLD analysis project Ga0163180, IMG submission 109647) | Marine eukaryotic phytoplankton communities from the Atlantic Ocean - Atlantic ANT 4 Metagenome | ecosystem: Environmental > Aquatic > Marine > Oceanic | place: North Atlantic Ocean...
ACACAACGTAACGTTTCTCCTGCATTATAAGTAGGAGTAGGCGTACCTGTAATAGCAAACGTTGAGTTAGCTCCACTACCAGCCAAAGCACGAGAAGTAGTAGACGTAGTTAATCCTTTATTCATTGTCCCCATGTTAATCTGCATGGCTTCAATTCTAGGAGAAGACATAAATGAATCAGCTACTACGTAGTCTGCTTTAATACTACCTGCTAGTAATTCAGTAATTCGTGCTGAGTTTATAAAAGCATCTTGTATATACACGCCTACAGGTATAGTTACACCATCAATAGTTTCAGCAGAAGTAGTTACTATAAAAGGAGTATTAGCTTGAGCAGGAGAGTTAGTAGCTCCCACTGCATGATTTGTTGCATTTACTACAGCAAATTTATCCGCAGCTACAATAAATGCTGACGTAGGCGTACCATTAAGTGCATTAGTATTTGATAGTCCAAACCCTGCAACGTGCTGCCCACCTCCTGCATCAGCACTTGCTATCTTCACCATGTACTGTCCGTTTAAATTACTCACAGACGTAGTGTTATTAGCAATAGGCGTTGCTAAAGAAGAAGCTAATTGAGTGCTAGTAATTGCACCGCTTAACGTTGATAACAATACATTAACATCAGGCTGTAACGTAGCATTAACAGGACCAGCATAACTACCGTCTTCACCTGATATAGAAACATGCCTAACCCAATAATAGTATTGTGTGCTGGCTGAAACAGTTGCATCAACAAACATAGCACCTTCACTTAGCCCTATAAATACAGCATTAGCACGATTATTAGACGTACTGCGAAACACATCTGTATGTGAATGCCCTGCATAGTTATTAGGATAAGTCCAAGAAACTTTAAGTACACCAAATCCTGCAGATACTGCTAGATTAGTAGGTGTTGTAGGTGTTTCTGAATCAGGTATAGGGTTAGTCGGTTGAAACCCAACGTTTTGTCCTGTTGGATTATTAGGATCAAACGGCACAGATTCTAAATCTTTGGCTAAACCACTTGCTATTAGCTCTCGTAAAGTAATGGCTCTGTCTCTTACATCCCCACGAAAACCGTTTCTAACTTCTATGATCTCTTGTAATGCTTCAAGATAACGTTTTAGCTCTGGGCTGGCATCTCGTGGAACCCTACCCAACCCAGGCAATGTAGTTGATCTACCTCCTGAAACATTATGGTTCCGTGTGCCATACTCACTCATGTTGCATTAATCTCCGCAATACTCTGAGACAAACAAACTTCATTAATGTTTACTGCACCTGACACTTCTACTTCCCATTCTGTGCCTATTGCACTAGGCAACCGCATCGTAGGAGCTTGTAATGTCACGTTACTAATCCCATTAGGCGTAGAAGTTTCTTGAGTAAACACGTTACCCGTCTTAGTTATGTTGTAATCAGCAATAACAGTGCCGTCTACCCAGACTCGTATCCGGTTCTTTGTACCTGACGCTGGATAACTGTCTGCATGTATATGCACCCATGACATAGACACAGGATTAGGTGCTACAAACTTCTTGCTTTTCCATGTTGCTGTTTGATTTGTTGTGCTACCCCGATACCTTCGCACGTTACTTGCAATGATAAGGTCTAACTCCCCGTCTTTAGGATTATAGAAGCCCCCACGCACCGCTGCCGAACTGGTTGTAGTAGATATAGCTGCTTCTTGCGCTCGTGGATCATATACCCAACCGCTTGTTGTACTATGAAATGCTACATAAGTACCTTCATGTTTAAACGCTTTGTAGGTTGTAGGAGCAAAATCAGCATTCCACTGTGCAGGGCTAATTAAACCTTTAGTCACTACACTGCCATCTGTACCTGCAATAGCACACAAACCATCTGGCCCTGCATACAATACATAGTCGCCCATATCTACTACACTTTGTTTATTAACACAGGCTTGGGCTAAATCAATTTCTACTGCTACCATTGCTGACGGGTCAGTACCCGTTACAAAGTAAGGCTTACCATCTGTTAAACAGACTATGCCATTACCCGTTGTCGCTATCGCCACGATTTCTTTTTCTAATGTAATACGGTAAGAAATAGGCCATGCGTGCGGTAAAAATGGTTCTGATAAACAAAGCCGTCTGCCTGTAAACCCAGCAAACACACCATTTGCTACAGGTATAAGCCCCTGCATAGGGCCATCTGGGTATAAAGTAGTGTCATCATCTGGTGGACCTATCCACGTTGTAGAAGGAATAACTTCTTGTAACTGTGCAGGTTGCAGTTGATCTGCATACTGAGTGTTTGCAATATCAGGAGCTTCATGGACTAACTGAAATGCTGCTTGAGTAGAACCCACTGCACTACGATACAACCGCCACTTAGCAACTTGTGGAAAAGTACCTTGAGTAGAACTTAAAGCGTAGTTTCCTGTAGGTAAAGAACCCCTTGTTACAGTAATTGTCTGTGTACTAGGAGTAAAAGACGTAGTTGCTGTAACAGCAGAGGGCGGTCCTTCTTCTCCGTAGTTAGAAACGAATGTTAAAACATACGCTACGTCTATAGGAGTAGCATTTGGATCAGCTGTTCCAGACAACGCAATAGAAAGATTTGCTGGTATAGGTATACCTAACCGATAAGCAGTTGATGGAAAAGGTGCGCTACCTGAAGTAATTGCTTGTCGATGAGACATTTTCGGGTACGTTTCACCAGACCAATATAAACGATTTAATGTATCTCCAGGGATAGGCCCTTCAACTGCCTTAATATAATCATTGTCCCATTGTAACCATTGATTAGTGCCACTGTTTTCATAGTAATAAATTGAATTTCTTGTGCCAGCCGTCAGTGTAGCTGTTGTTGTTTCTTCTGTTATTGGAGTAATACGCCCTGCTTCAAAGTCTATATTCTGTGATGTTTGAGCAAACTGTTCTCCTAACAATCGAGAAGAAACAGCAGGAGCTATACCAGAAAAACGTGTTAGTTTGTAATAAGTCATTGCTTTTCTATCTTCCCTGTATCAATCAGTATACGTTCTTTAAGTGTATGACCAAGATTTAAGGAGCCTACTTCTAATAAAAACAATTCATCTCGTTTTAATTGTATCAAGTTTAACCCAGAAAAATACTGACGCACTAGCTCTTTTGTTTCATCAGTTACCGAATCTAAACTAAAATTCTCTCCATCTATCTCAATGTTATCCATGCATCCTCCTGATTAGCATTTAATTCTACCGCATTTCCTAAGATTGCGTTGCCTTTCTTTGGCCTGTTCTAGTCTTTGTTTGGCTGAGTCTAGTCTTGCTTCTTGAATAGCTTCATATATAAACCAACCGGACCAACCTATAAATCCTAAAGAACAAACAATAAAAGCAGCAGTAGCCCTTTCTTTCATTCTTTGTTGTCGTTCTTTGCGTTTCTTGTGGATATCTTTTAGATACTGAAGATGGTCTTTCTCTGATTGTTTTCTTATGCGCTCTGCATCTTTCCAAACATCTGACATCCCCATCATCATAAGGTGGTCTTTGATTTTGGTTTCGACAGTCTTAATCTCTCTACGTTTTATCGAGAGATCCATCGCCTCTTTGGGGGTCAGAGGCCGCTTAAGCTTCTTCTTTCTTTCCCAATCATCTAACTTTTGGGCAGTAGATCCAAACTTACCAAGTAAAGCAGCAGCATCTTGAGCATTCGCTTTGCCTTCTTTAAAGGTTGCTATGGTGCTGTTTATTGCAGATAAAGCACTGGTGATTGCCGCTAATTCAGCAAACATGAGGGTTTACCCCAAGAATTTGCTGGCTATAAAAAGTCCAACCAGAAAAGGATACAACGCATAGACACTCATCTCTATTCGATTCATACGTGCTGTGCCACGATCAAGGCGTTCTTCAATGTTCTTGTATCTCATTGCACATTCTCTTTCGTGGGCTTTTAAATCATCCATGTAAAATCTGCCACCAAGTTTTTTTAGGCTCTACCCACGGTTTACTTAGCCAAATATTATTCTGTAGCATAGCAAGTTTTGCCTTTAAACGACCTCGTTTATCACCTGACGAGCGTTTTATGCGTTCTTTTATACTAATAATTTCTTGCTCAGTGTTCATCATTTGGCTCTCTATTAAACTGGAGGAGTGATTCCGCGTTTAAATTCAGCTACTCGATCAGAAGTAAAAATGCTTTCTTCTACACAAGCAGCCATTACATCGTCAAACCTTGTGCTTTCCACGTTGACTTCTCCATCTCTATTGCTCATCAACAGGGCTGTGTCTGCGATAATTTGGGTAGAGCTTCTAAATAATGCACACATCTCTGTCTCACTAAGGAGGTTCAACCAAACAGATGAAGGGAATACCAATCCTCCTTTTTCGCCAACCGCTACAAATCTATAGTAAACCATAGAAAACTCCCATTTCATCTAGCCATGCGTGAACGTCTGCTTCTAAATAAGGAGCATTGGATCGTCCATATTGCGACCCCTTGTTTACGAAAAAATACCTACCTCGCCATCTTTGTATCAAACTTATTCCACCGCCCCAAGGATATCCAAGATCACCCCCTACTACACAATAAATATTGTGTTTGCCATTGGTTGTGTTACATAAAAAACCATATCCACCAGCTTGATAATCAGCAGCTACATAGTTGTAGTATCGTATAAATATCATGCCATTAGCCGTGGGGCCAACTACTCCATAGCCATATGGAATATTTTCTTGAGCAAAAACAGAACCTAAAAAATTAGAATAGGTTAAACTTCCATCTGAAACATCTACCTGAACCGTGACTCCCCTATAAGGTTCAGCAGCGGCTGCATTGCCCCCTGATGTATTAATACTTGTAAGGTTTATGGTTCCCGATCCATCTCCTCCTGATCTGTAAAGCGCATTTCCGTAACTAGCAAGGTAGTCTAAGCCATTAAAAGAAGCGTTACCAAGCTGTGCGTTTCCAATGGCTGTAACGGTTCCAGCTTCATTGACGGATGAGGTATAAAGCGTATGGGGGCTTGTCCCAGTATCCATTGTAAGACAATAGAGTTTGTTCTCCGAGTCGTCCATGTACCAGCCTACCCAACTATCAGTATTTGCACTTCCTGACGCTTCATCTACAGTCATTCCAGAAGCCCACACACCATCTGCTATTACTCCCCCACTTGCACCTCTTTGATAAACTGCGGTGGTTGTGTTGGTATAATTTATTTTAATTGATCTACCAGCAGTTCCTCCTGAAAAACCCGGAAGATAATAATTAGAAGATACTCCTTGCCCCATACTTTCCCAGAAACCTATAGATGTGTCAGGTAGAGGAAATAAAGGCATTTCTCTGCTTTTTCTTGTATTTCTGCTTAATCCAGCCATTATTCATCATGCCCCATTAGTGTCATATTCACGGATGCCGCTGTGGATCTGCCTATAATGTAGTCAGATGCTCCGGCTACGATTGGAGAAAAACTTAAACTTTCATCTGGACCAATCATAGTGTTCTCTAGTAATTTCGTTGCGTTAGCAAACGTAGCAGAGCTATCTCCTACACCTAATTGAACAAACGCTGTTGATGAACCCCGATTAAGTATGTGAACTGTATACGTCCCCCCATTTGACCCCGCCTGTCCTACATTCGCTGTAGTGTTTGCGCTAAGATCAACGCCTGATATTTTAACTGCCATTATATTTGCCCCATAAAAAAGACTTTACTGGTTGATATTGAAGAAGCAGTTTGAAAAGAAGGGGCATTACCTGATCCACCAGATGTAAGAACTTGCCCTGCACTGCCTGTTGCCACTACCGCAGGGTCGCCTGACCCATTGTAGGCGATTAGGTTTCCTGCTGTTCCCCCTGCCATTTTAGCGAGACTCACTGCATTGTCTAAAATAGAATCCGTGACCACCGAATTCGATGCCAACTTATCTGCGTTGACCGCATCATTAACGATGGACGCAGTTGCCACTGAGTCTGTTGCCATTACTCCTGCTTTGACTTTAGTTAATGCCATTATGGAACGTCCTCCGCTCTGTCGTAAAAGGTCAGGGTAGGCTCATAATTATCGCGTTCTTCAGTAACAGTTAGATTTCCGTCTCCGTCGTACACGACACCTGTAGTCGAACTGCCATGATTCACAATGCAGATTTTTCCCATGTATTTATCAGCGTCATATTCATCAACAAGATAAGTATCGGCATCACCACTCATGTCCCGTGAAACAGTTTTTAACTGAACAACAGTCGGGTAGGTTTTTTCAACATCGTCTTCCCCGACCTTATAAGTATGTTTTACATCTCCAAGAACAATTACGTTATACATATTCAATCACCTCCCACTCAACATAAATGGTAGAGTTAGTTCCATTGACTGCTCTATTAAATGTAATCGTTAATGCATCAGAGAGATGTCCTCTTGGATGAACCCCAGACCAGTAAGTGCCTTGGTAATTTCTATTAGAAGAAAAATTTAAAAACGATTTTTGAAGATCAACCGTATCAATAGACACGGTAAAAGAAGTATCTGTAGAAGTTACATAACCTCTTTGTATACTTTTAATATTACTAGCTGGTTGCAAGTCAGTACCTGGGGTTAGCTTTTTACCAACGAGCATTTTAGTGGCGCTCAAGGCTGTGCCAATTGGGAGAGTTCCTGATCCTGCTGATACCGTTCCATCTGCATTTAAATAATATTGTTTGCCAGCCACCTTGCCTGATTGGTTTTCATTAACGCCACCTAATAGCGTAATATCCCCACTAGCATTTGCGCTAATGGCTGCTTCAGCTAGACCTAAATATTCAAAAAAGTCTAAATTAGTAACAAAGACTTTAGAAGCACCAACATACTCAAAATAACTACTGCCGTCTTGATGCATAGCTACCTGTTGCGTTCCACCCACATCATGGTTGTTGTTAGGAACGTACCGATTATACCCTCTCAAAGAAGAATAACTTCCAGATACAACATATTGGTGGGCGGTAGTAGGTGTTTTATTAATCGTAGTTGAAATAGTCCCGTCACTACTATTAACCTTGAACATATAATACTTCATGGTTTGTGTGCCGCTGGCAGTCGTTATAAAAGGAACACAAAACGTATCTGCTGCGCCTGTTAAAACATTTATACCTTGGACTCGCAGACCATTTGCATAAGTTGTTCCTATGCCTTTTGGCTGTGAAGTGTCTTCATCCCGAATCCATGTCCCCATCGTAAAGGCTGATCCAGTATTCCTAAAAGAAACAATATTACCTTGGTGGCTTACGGCTGCTAGGCAACCATTTGAGTCACATTTTACTGACTTCCACCAATTATTATTTGCAACTACATTTGTATAGGTACTGCCATCTGCCGCAGTTAAAGCGGTTAATGAAGCTGAATGAGAGTTTGTAATGGTTCCATTTGCTGCAACGTCTATCGCCCAGACAGACGTTCCTCCAGAGCCATGCCCAGCAATAACCACGATTTGATCATTTGAAGAATCAAACGTGGCGCACAAGTCGGTGTGGCGATAGTTTCCTGTTGTTGTTACGTCTGCAAGTAAAGCCGTCCCATAGGTGCAACCATCCGCAGCATTTGTAGAAAAGTTAATGAGCCTACAAGTCCAACCATAATAGGCTCCATCACTTCCTGAGTTTGAGGTTGCGACTGCAAATACTTTCCCATTGTCATCTTTAACTAAAGACCCCATTCTTTGAGAAACTTTGTTATGGGCGGCATCAGCAAGAGTATCATCAATATAAGCTGTCTGATAAATACCGTTTGCAGTGTAATACTTTGTAATTATTATCCTGTTTGCAACATTTGAATCTTTAAACCCCAGTTCAATCCAACCGTCATTTGCGTCATCCCATATCACATCAAGACATTCGCCATTAACACCATAAGTCTGACCATTTGCGTGAGACATATTTGTCGGGGCAAACGAAATGGCTGCCGCAGTATTGACCGTGCAAGTTCCAGCAGACAACTGACCTTGGCGAGTATTTGAGTTAACATGCTTGCTTCTCATGTATGCAACTCGACCACTTGCTGCATCAATGCGCGACCAACTTGCACCGTAAGCATTACCTGTGTTGTTGTAATGCAAAAAACGAGAAGATATTGATATACCAGCCCAAGCAGTAGGACCGGAAGCGGTTTGCTTTAAAACTTTACCTGCCCCATCAATTAACACTGGATCTCCAGCAGCAATTGTATTTGCAGCGGTAAAGCTCGACTTTGTTAAAGCGCCAGAACTACTGACACCTAATTTAACTGGCATTGATGTTCTCCTCTCGATTAATGAGTTCCAGCATTCCTTGTTCTGGCATCCACTCTAACCACGTTGTAATAATATATTTGTCCTGTGTTTTAGAAGGAAGACCACGGTGATACCAAGGAGGCTGACTAGGAATGACCATGACGTTTCCAGCGACAGGGGGTATAGTCACATTCGCTAGAGTTATCTCTGTGCAGCCGCCATCTGTTACATCATTCAAATACAAAATAGGCGCAAGAATTCTTCTATGCATTAAATGGTTGTCAGCTTCACAGTGGATAGCAGGATAGCCTTTTGAGCCTTTTGGATACTTCTGTATTTGCAATGACGAAATATAAACTGGTCCTTCTGCCATATTGCGCGGCAGATGTTCAGGATTAACTGAAGCAACAGCGTCTATCCATCCCTGCAAGTAATCAGCACAAATATTTTTAAACTGCTTAGTCAATAAATCTGTGATCTTTTTGTGCTTTTTTGGGTGGTAGATCCAGCTATACCCCAAAGGAGAATCGGTGTACCCTCTTATAAACAACTGCAAATCAATACTATCTTTCACTTCAGCAGTAGCCTCACCACTCACAGTCGCACCGACACTAGTTAATCCTGCTGTATGGCAGTCTTCAAAAAACTGAATAATTTCTTTGCATTCTTCTTTTGTCAAAACACCTTGGTACAAACCAATAAAATCAGAAAGCAACGGTTGTTGTTGTGCAACAGCTAAACTATTCGCAGACATTAGACCGCACCCCACCCAATAGTAGAATTTACAAACACCAATTGAACTGAATTAGCTCCAACACCAATTTCTCCATCATCAGCAACGGACTCGATATTAGAACTATTTCTAGCAACAGTAACTGCGGCAGAACTTCTGTTTTGAATTGTAACACTGTTTCCAGCAGCAGGGCTGGCTGGCAAAGTAATTGTGACGGCTGAACTACCCGTAACAATTAGTTGATCTCCAACAACCGCTGAGTAACTGGCAGTCTTGATAGCCCAAGGGTTGTATGCTCCGGTTGCCAGTGCAGCAATTGCCTGTTTAATTCGCTCTGGTGTAAAACGTTTAACAGCAGTTACACTTCCAGCTTCTGCTTCTGCCTGAGTCGCTACAGCAACCTGTGCGTTATACGCAGTCTCTATTTCAGCGTTGCTTTGGTCAGCTGTTGCGCCATCCTCAACGTTAATCATGGTCCTAACTGCAGCAGGAGCAATCTCTTCTACACTGCCAGCACCAGAAGTATCTCGTCCTAGCAACCTATCAGTAGCCGATACGTTCTGGATTTTGTCATAAGTGACCGCATCGTTTTGAATCTTAACAGTTGAGACTGTGTTGTCATCCGGTGTTCCAACTGTCACAGTAGAAGCTGAAATCCGCACAACTTCTACACTAGAACTATTAGGAGGAGCTTCACTAAAAGTTAAAGTAGTACCAGAAATACCATAAGTATTTTTCTGTTGGTATACCCCGTCTATATAAACTTGCGTATTATTTTCTTCAAGGGGATTAGCCCCCATCGTAAACGTAGTATCAGAGCCATCACCCGTAAAATTGTCTACGGCAAGTGTCGCTCCACCGCCACCAATCTCACCCCAATCAGATCCATCATAACCTTCAAACTGTGTTTCAGTAGAATTGAATCGAAAATATCCAGCGGCAGCAGATCCAGGTCTTTGTGCTGTTGTACCCACAGGAATGTGCATTGAGTCAGTAGCAGAGCCTACGTCTAAAGAAACGTCAGGAGATGTATTAAGGATACCTACCCGATTGTTACCTTGATCTACCTTTAACACCGTGTCATCTGGGCCTTCGTCTTTTACATCTTGTAAAAGCGCAGAAGTCATCCGTATTTCTGCTTTCGCTCCTGCACTAAAAGCCGCTGCACTCGTACCATCTTGAGCGCGAGTAACTGTTAATGTAGTTCCAGATATGCCCGTTACTTTAACAACTTCTACCGTAGTGCCATCACCGTTGTCTAAAGTAACGTAAGCATGATGCCCACCACTAATGGTAGGAAAACCTGTAGCACTAGCAATCGACAATGACGTAACAGAGTTATTTATCCCTGCAGATAGCGTAGTGCTAAATTTATTTGCAAACTTTACGCCCATGCTCTCACGCCTTTACGAGACAGTAATTACCCAAGTAATTGTCATCGAGTCGTTACTAGATTTATTAATAGTTGTATACACAGTTCTACATAGCATTGTGCCACTAGAAGAAGCATTAAATATACCTGCTTCTACCAAAGCACCTGTACCCGTGCCAGCACCAAAAGTAGCTACATAAGTTACTGTGCCAGCCCCTGTATTAACAGTAGTGCTGGTCAAAGCAACTCTAGCTGCTTCTGCACTTAACGCAGTTTGACCTGCTGCAGCTGCTGTGTTGTTTGTGCCTACCGCCATGTGGCTCATGGCCGTTGCAGTCGTATCTTTCATACGGGAAGCAACGTAGCCTTTACCAGCTGTAACCACTAGGTTATCAACCTCTTGGACGATTTCATCATTCAAACGAATAATTAATCGGCCTTTCATATTTAAATCATCTGAAATCATTGTTTGCTCCTAGCCATTAAACGTTGCCGTATTCATGGTTGAGTTGTTTAAAAGTGAAAGAGTACCACTTACATAATTAATTGACAGTGCTTCTGCTATAGAAACGCTATCAGCTAACGAATTTTGCCCGTAACTAAAAGATATTTGTTCCGATATATTAGCTGAATCAGCCAGTGCTTTACCAACGGAAGTTGTTAAAACGTCACTAATTCCCACTACATTCTGTTTAAGTATTGACTGAATCGTTTGGCTATCAAACACTTCATCTACTGTAAACGCATCAGAAAGCGGTAACCCTATAGTTAACAACGGTGAAATACTGTCGCCCATGCTGACAGAATCACTAAATGTTCTAAGGATATTCAGTAATGGACTAAAAGAATCGCCCATGCTTACTGAATCAGCTAACGCTTTGCCTACGTTAATAGCAGGAACATCAGCCATACCTATACTATCTGCGACTGCTTTACTGTACGCAAATACAGGTGCATCGCTAAAACCAAATGAGTCAGCAAAATACTGGTTTAAAGAATCTGGATCAAGCCGAACATCAACCATCTGTATGTTTTGATAGGCCAATAGTCCCTGTGGCTGAGCATACGTAATCTCTGCCTGAATGTTTTGGAAGGTAATTGTTACCTTACTGCTCAATCGAAATCACTCCTAACCTTTAACTTAACCAGATCATACACAGTATGTATGCCACCATTTGAAAAGGTAATCTCTATCTCGCCTTCAAAAGTGCCTTCTTTTGTCAATGTGCCAGCAGGAAAGTTAGTGGTTACTTGCCCCCCAGACGCATTGGTTACTGTGCATGTCAAAGTAGATAACACCGTAGTCGTACCCACTTCTCTAATTCGTAACCTAACTGTTGCTCCAGACAACGCAATTGCTGCCCAAGTATCACTGTCACTAGAATCTAATGTTTGCCCCGTTGCTGCTGTAGTAGAGTCTTTCAGGGTAAACGTCAACTCAGGTAACGTATCACCCGTGACTAAATTTAATGTGCTTGAATATGCCATGTTCTATTCCTGTATACCCTAAAGTTGGTTGCGAATGGGTATTAATCTTTGTTCAAAAGTTTTCCCTATGTCAAACCCATTCCTAAAAATAGTCTCAATTGTTTCTGCTGTTGGCCCAAGTGCAGGAGTTAATGGAAATCTACCCCAATCACTAGCCTGTTGCATCATTATAAGCAAAGTAAAAGGTCCATAAACCCCCGATCTGTCTACAATCTCTGACATATAATCAGGCCAATCCATTCGATCCGACCTAAAATATTTAGCAGAAGGTTCAACTCCTGGTAATAACCAAGCTAATCCATTCTTAGCGTATTCGCGTAATTCAAGACCAAGCATAGTCAAAGGGAATAAAGCCAAAGCTGCAAGCCCTAATAAAGCAGCAGTATCTGTTATTCCGTCAACAATGCTCTCTCCTTCTTGTAAACGTGTTCTTGCTTCACGTAATGTTCCTCCACCGATTACTTTGCCGAAAGACCAGAAGAAAGACTTCAACTGCCAGATAACAGCATACCGTGGGTCAGATGCCCAAAGAGGACGCTCTGCTGAATTAGGTCTGAGTATAGAACTTTCTACAAAACGAGTTAAACCTGCTTGTATCTTTTTCCCTGTAGGTGTAGTCATGTCTCGACCACTCCTAGACCATGCTAAAACATCTGCTGCATTTAGGTTTAATTCATCTAAGTAACGGGCTGATCTTTCATTCGTAGAAGCTGGATCTGCGTGGCGAATTATAAAATTTATACCCATTTGAGAAGCAAAAATACGAGTAAAATGAGTAAAGAAATTTAACCCTGTATATTTAAAAAAGAGATCAGAAGATTTTCTTGCTTTAGGAGTCATAAACTGACGTTCTGATTCGGTTAAAAAAACAGTTGCTATTGTTTCTGGTCCTATAACATTTAGATCCCTAGCAAATAACTCTGCTTCTTTGTAATCTTTAATGCTATCTCTTATAGCTTTAAAGCCATCCGTAAGACTAGCAAACTCTTTAGAAGCAATAAATGGTCCAGCTAACTCGGTTAAACTAGCCAATGTAACAAAAGGTAAAATAGTATAGAACTGAACGACTTGCGCCCATGAATTAACTTCTCGCCAGAAAGGACTTAACGGAGCTTTCTGAAATCCTAAATAAGTTTCAATAATCTGCCGTGCTTTTTGCCGTTGATCAGGAGGCAGTTTCTCCATAGCAGGTCCTAAAATATCCCTGCCTTTACTGTCTTTTGTATGACGATTCCACTCTACTCGTTTAGTTATACCATTTATATATTCAGCTAAAGATTCTTCTGGCTGACGTATAAAACCTTTTTCAAGTAATATAATGGGATCAATATCACTGGTTAGTCTTCTAGCTTTTTCTCTACCCTTTTGAGGATCAGGACTCCAAATAGACTCTCCTAATAACTCTAAGTTAGAATCGCCTTCTTCAATCAAATTGATTACAGTTTGTGTAACCCTTGCCCTAGCAACGTCATCATTTAACTGATTACTCTCAGTAAGAATTGTTTCAATAAAAGCATCTTTAAACTGTGCAATAGCTTCTAGGTCTAATATGATTGGGGTAAAGTTTTTTCGCTTTCCAATTTTAGAATTAGTTCCTTGTATATAAGTTTCATATACTTTGTCATAAAAGTTCCGAACTTCTACAGCAAGTGGTATGTCAGGGTTTAATTGTTCTGTTGGAACATTTCGATGCGCTTCCCGAATAGCTTCAATTGTTTCTGGTTTAGATGGGTCGCCTACCATTTTTAAAAATAAATTTTCTAACTTTTGCCGCGCCCTTCCCACAGAGGGTACAAATCCTAAAGCAGAAGCTACATCTGGATCTCTAGCAGAACGTGGTTGTTGCGCTCTTACATAAAATATATCCGCTATAAAAGGAGTAGCTACTTTACGTAAATAACTGTCTGCGCTAAACAAAATTTCATATGCAGCTTTAGCTGGCTTCCCGTTAATTATTCTTCTAACTACTTGGGTTATCTTATTAACAGCCGCCCGTAACTCAGGACCACCATCACGAATTACTTTATCAGTTACATCATTAATTATATTTTGTGACGCTTCATTATCAGGTCTAACATCTTCACTTTTCCGCTTGCTTGCTAATACATCATCCAAGAAAGACTGAAATGTTTCATTCATAGGCGTATCAAGTCTTTCTCTAAACGCTCTATTAGCACTGCGCCAATATTGTTTCATCTTGCTTACAAAATCTTTAAACGCTTTATCAATAATATTCTTTGGTTTTTTACTTAAAAAACTTTCTGATGCACGTTTAGCAAACTCATCAGAGAAAAATTCGTTAAAAGCAACCGAGGCATTATTTCTTGCTGCATCCATGTACTGTTTATATTTAGCAGACTTTTCAAAAGCTTTCTGTAATCGTTCTCTAATCTCTCGTTTTGTTAGCATTGAATCTTTTAATTGCCTAAACAAAACGTGGCCGATTTCGTGGGCAGCAGTTTTACCTTGAACTAAAGGATTTAAATTAGAGTCTACAAAAATAATTGAACGGCCTTTACTACTGTGACTTGGTATGTGTAGGCCATATACGTCTGGTTGAGCAATAAACTGTCTGGCTTGATCAGCATCTTTTTTAGAAAGATATTTTTCTAGTAGCCCTGCTGCATCTAAACTAGCAATTAAATCGCTTGATAGAATAATAGGTGGGATGTTTAACTTTGCTAATTTCAAAGCAGAGTTAATAAAAGAAACAACTATAGGATCAGAAATACCGTAGTTCTTAGGCAATACAAGTTGTCCGTCCTGTACTTCTAACCCTGCTGCAACCCCTTCTTCAAAAACTGCTTGCCCCGTAGTGTCTTGCACATCAGTGTAATCGAAATAATTATTCGTACTTTGTTTTTCTTTTTGTAATTCAGCTGACTCTTGTTTATTTAAACCTTCTTCCTTTGCTTTAGTTTCAAGTTCAACTTTTCTGTTTTGTTTCTCAAGTGCTTCTTGTTTTAATTTATCCCTAGTTATTTTTTCTTCCCTCTGCCTACCAAGGGCTTGATCTCTTAGCGTATCAAAAACTACTAAAGAAGGTCTTTGTGGTTCAGGCGTAGCAGTAGTTTCAGGCGTAGCAGTAGTTTCAGGCGTAGCAGTAGTTTCAGGCGTAGCAGTAGTTTCAGGCGTAGCAGTAGTTTCATTTTGAAAATCTTCTCCAATAAACTCAAGCTGACTATCATCTCTCTGAGGTGTATCTCTCTGAGGTGTATCTCTCTGAGGTATGCTTAAATCGCCAGTTCTTCTATCATCTGTTAAGGAAGGGGGAGTACCAAACCCAACTCCTTGCCCCAAAGGTAACTGTAGCTGTGTTGCTTGATTTAGCTCAGTATCTGTAATAATTGTAGTCGCTTCTGGAACAGTATACTGAGCTATAGAACCGTCCCCTCTAATTAAAGTAATTGAATCTGGTTCTTCTATGTTTGACCTAGTTAAAGGCCGCTTATCAGTTACTGCTAATGTACCGTATATAGCGTTACCTTCTTCATCAAACATAGGGTCGTATAAGGGGTTATAGGGGATTGGATTACCATCCTTATCCGTAATAAGAATACGTTCTCCGTTTTTGCCTTTTCTATGCTTAAATCCGACAAAACCAGTAATAACATTATCTTCAACAATTGCTGGAATATACTTAAGTGATGTTCTAGTTTTAGGTCTATTATCTATTGTTAATCTTTTAGTAGGAGCAACTTGGTCAACGTTTTTAGCTCCTACAGATTCTAGTGTTTCTTTCTCATTAATTTTTGACACGTAATCTACTGGTACATAAACCATTCTCTCACCCGTGCGTACACCAGCTGCGGCAAGCGCATACGGAGTTGGTTTGTATCTTTGATCTTCAGGAATTTGATCTAGCCTTAGTAGCCCTGTAGCAACTCTTGCATCGACTCTTATTTCATTAGGATCTAATTTATTTTCGCCTTCTACTGAAATAACCTGATCAAATTCAGTCAAAGAAGAAACTTCTTCAGGCTTCATTGAGTCTGGATCAAAAAATTCAAACGTGCCTTTTTCTAGTCTTTCTTTTATCTCAGGAGTTAAGAGAGGTCTTCCCTCTTTATCTTTGATTACCTGTCCAGCTTTATCTCTTTGAAAAAGACTATTAACCTCATCCGAAAATAAATCTCTCAAGGTTATAGCTTTATTGACTCCCCCTACATCTACTACAGCAGCTATTACTTTACTTGTAATAAAACCTATATCGTCTAAATCATTTATATTTTCAAACGTATTATCTAAAGTACCTTGCCGAATTGATACTTCATAACCATTTTCTACAAGAGTGCCTAAAGCTTCTAATAAAGATTCTCTTCTTAACACCCTGTCAGATACTGCCGTGCCATAATAAATCTTGCTTTCGGCCTCTAAAATTCTGGCTCCCATGTTAAGAATGTCTACAAGATTTACTTCGCGTTCTCTACCTCTACCTTCAGGGGGTTTAATCCTAACGCCTGACGCTGGTGCAAATTGACTATTCGCTGCTTTGTTTACAGATCGTTCTAAAAACTCCGGTAAAGGAAACCTAGCTTCATCTACTATTGAGCCATCGGGTAATTCAATACGGTTAAAAGAATCTTGTAAAACATAGGTAGTAGCAGACTCAGGAAAAGTACGAAAAACTTCATACCGCCCTTCCTGATTCTTTCTAATTTGAATAGTAGAATCTCTATATTGTCGTTTAGCTCTTACAGCCTCTCTTAATAGCTGCTCACTATAGAAACGAGCCTCTGAGTTTTGAAAGTCCGTTTCAGGAAACTCTAATTTATACTCCTCCCTCTGTTTCTTTTCTTTCGGAAAGACTCTTTGGTTAGCTGGTTTAGGTGGGTATGTAGACGTACCAACCTTTTCTTCTACTAGCTGTACATCAGAATCTGTTGCTTGTGTAGTATCAGCTAAAGTAGATTCGTCTAGTACATCTGTTACAACCCCACGCTGATCTAAAGTAGCAGTGCTACGTCTTTGTGGTTCTGCATCTGCAAATGCTTGTTGAAGCTCTGGGTCCAAATCATAGACACGTTCAAGCTCAACTCGGATTTGTCTTAATCGGCTACTAGCAGCAGTATCATTAGTTTCTGGATCAATGACAGGGTTTTCTAATGCCCGTATCCTAGCGTCTTCTGCCTTTAACTCTGCTATAGTTTGAATTACCTGTCTTCTTAACTCAACTGTTTGACTAGGAGTAAAAGGTGCTGGCTCACCCAAAATTTGTCCAGACTTTGCGCGAACTTCAGCTTTAGGGGTAGTTCCTCTTACCCTCATTTCTTGAGGTTCAGATTCAAACTTCCGCTTCCTATCTTCTAACGCTTTTTCTACAGTAAGTACGTTTACCGTACCACCGTTAGGTTTTAACCGTTCAGCTGCTACCTGTGCGTTAGGGATATTCGCATCAGTAGTAACTTCTTCTGATACGACGTTATCATCTTTATCAAGAACTTGAACCACAGCATCTTGCGGTTCTAACGCATCTTTAACAGCACTATATCCAAGAGCTTCTTTTAAAGAATTTTCACTCGCCCCATCTCTTACTACTGCTTCAACAAGATTCTTATTGCGACTAACAATAGTTCCACGATTAGGAATAAATGCAGCAAACGCTTCAAACCCATTAACAACTACAGTCTGTATTTGTCCATTTCTAGTTGCGCCTTGTGTGGGGGTATTACCTGCAACCCATACTGCTTGTTTCTGACTACCGCCCTTAGAGTCATCAGTCATGGCGTTTAACTGTGCCTGTATATCAGCAGCAGACTCAGGAGAAGTAAACCCTGAATCAGCATCACCAAACTGTTCTCTGTTAATTACCCTAGAAACAATAGCCTCACGGCCTTGATCTATGTATTCTCTAGCCTTTGCAAGTATTTCCCCTACTTTTGTTTTAGCTGCCTGTCTATTTTCTTCGCCAAACATCTGCCCAGTATTTTCTCTGGCGGCATCTATTAAAGTATCTCTTCTGTTTCTAGCTGTTTCTCCTAAGTTACGAAAGTCACCCTGTTCTCTTGCTATGTTAATCTGTGAAACACCACTGGCTACCGTTCCACCTGCTCCACCTAACGCACCACCACCAAAGAAACCCATGAAGGCAGCTTCTGCAAGACGCAACTGAGCATCTTGAGTATCAAACTCATCATCCATTTCCATGCGATTAGCAACGGCTATACCTTCTTGGACTACTTCTGTACCGCCTTGAACCGTAGCAGACCGTAAAGTTGACTTACCAATATCAGAAGCAAAACGACCAAGGTACGTTCCAGGTCCCGTAGAACGTTTAGCTGCAACGTTCATTAACGCTTTTGCCATAACAGCTTCACCACCTACGCCAATAACAGCTTGCGGTAAAGCAACAGCCCCTGCCCTGAAAGCTGTACCTCTATCTAACTCTTCTCCTGACTCTAGTGCTTCAGAAAGATTACTACCGGAAAGAGGAACATACTCAGAAACACCTGCACCAGTTAAGGCCCCTCTAGTAATTGCTTTTCTTCTAAGTTCCCTTTGCTGCCCAACAAACATACGGTAAGCATTAGCGGCTAAAACGGACTCATCTAAACTCGCCTTACCCGTTAGCGCCTTTTCAGTTGCATCTCGTATTAATCGTTTAGCTACAGCACGAGAACCTGTAGACATTATGCCTTGCCCTACAGCAGCTGCTGCCCCACCTACTCCTGCAGATACAATAGAGCTAATAGCATAAGGAGCCAGTTGACCTGTTCCTTTTGCTACCTGAGAAAAAAATCCTTGGATAGTTGGTTCATCTAAGAAGCGCCCAAATGATTCAACGCCCTGCAAAGGCACAGCTGCAAACTCTTCTTCGTACCTAGCACTTTCTATGTTTCTGGCAGCAGCTTCATCATCACCAATAAGGGTCTGACCTAACGCCTGAAAGTAATCTATGTCTGCTTTAGTTTGTTGTACAGTGCCTCTAAACCCCCGTTTAAAAGTATCAACCAACCCTCTAGGTTTGTCTTCTACTTGAGGAATGTCACCTGAAAGTAAACGGGTAAAATATTCACTCATCTGTTTGCTTGTCTTTCAAGAATATCAGCTTGCCCAGCATTTATATCTGCTCTAACCAATAAAGCATTTGCTAAGCTTGTGCTTACTGCTCTAACGTCTTCAAGCTTAATATCGCCACCTTGTATTTCGTTATCAGTCCCAATAAAGTTAAAAGTATTTTCCCCTTTATTAAACCTTATAGCATTCCCATCAAAATCATCTAAACGGAGTTCAACACCCCTAGAAAAAAGACTTCCCTTTTGATCGGCTAATACACCAAGAATAACTGACAGTGCTTCATTGTTAGCGTCTTCTATAACTTGTACTGCTTGTACATTGGTAAAATACAATGAACCATCAGGCAAGGTGCTTGTATAACGTCTTAACCTATTCCGTGTATTACGAAAAAAATCTGCTATGTCTTTTGTAGCCCCGTCTAGTTTTTTGTTACTTTTTATTTGTTTACGGTTCTCGATTAAAAAGGTATCGAGTTTCCCTCTTAATTCACCTACAAACTCACGCTCCTCGTCTACAAACTTTCGTTTTGCTTCAATAAGTTCTTGCGTTTTCTGTGCATTGCCAAGAACTTGGCCTTCAGCTTCTAGCTTTCGTTTTTGTTCATCCCCCTCGTACTCTGTACGTTTTTGTGCTATCTCTTCTAGCCTTGCTAAAGAATTATTTACTTCAGCTACCTTTCCTATAATTGGACTAATTTGCCCAATTATACTAACTCTTTCGTCACTTAACTCTTTACTACTAAGATTTGGGTCGCCTGTCTGTAAAAGATTATCAAGAGTTTCTTGTAACGCTAGTTTATCTTCAGGTCTAGCTTCAGCAACTAAGATAGAACGCAACAAAACTTGCTCAACGGTTGGAATGCTTTTAGCTTTGTCTAGGCTACCCTTCACATCTAAACCTTCAAGCACTCTTTGCAAAGCATCTTTTTGTGGCGCAGAAGGGACAAAGCCTTCTGCTATCCGTTGTTCTGCTTGTTTTGTTAGTGTTTCATATAAATCTTGATCTTTTTGTTGGATCTGTTCTGATACATTTTCTAAACCTAACAAGTCTTCTTTAAGTTGTTTGTAAGCATCAGATTCCATTTCTTCTGTACGAACACCTGCTTTAAGTAACTCGTCTTCTTTTCCACGCAAACCACTTAAACGTTCCTCTAAATCAGTAGTATTTCCAGTAGCATCTTGAGCAATACTTTGTTCCGTATTTTTAATTTGCTCCTTAATATCTAACAGGTTATCGCCATTTGTTTTGTAAACAAGCGTATTTCTTTCTATCTGTTTTTCTGTTAATTCTGCAGATTTATTTGGATTTGCTCTTAACTTTTCTATTTCATTGTCAAGACGGTCAACTTTTACTTTTGCTTGCCTTATTGATTTTTGTACAGGAGTAGAACTTTTATCTGGATCAATAAACGGAGCAAAACCAAAACCCGTTGGATTTGCTGCTGACTGCATTCCTATTTGTAAAGCTGGATCTGTAGCATTACCAAGTATTGAAGCAGGTTGATTACCCCCAACTTCTACAATATTTTTAGGAGCCTCTGTTGTTAAGATACTAGGAACATCCAAGCCAAGGTCTACCGCTAAATCAAGCATTAACTCATCGCGTTCTTCATCCGTTAATTTAGGGTCAGATATGTAAGATAAAAATTCCCTTCTAAAAGCAGGGTTGCCAGCTTCGGCTTCAGCCGTAGTTAAAGTATCTATTTGCCCCACTACGTTATTCCTAGCTACTTCGTCTGCCATCTCTTCTGAAGTAACTTTTCCTTTTCTATCCGTTAAAACACTATTTGCTGTCCTAACATTAGCTCCAAAAGATGCACCTACATTCGTATCAAGAACCCTAGACCGCCAATTTAAGTTAATCATTTCAACTAATTGAGGGTAAGTAAACTGCACAAGGTTACTTTCTCCAGATGTACTCCCATCCACAGTTAAAGGCGCACGAGTCCCATCAGAATAAGTGCCAACCACAGAATAGAGTTGTTCACCTTCTTTAGCAGGTATCACCCCTGAAAATGTATCTGGACGTAGATCAGTTGAGGTTACTGTTATTTCACCTAATGGTGTATTAGCCCCATCCCCTTTAAATGTTGTTTCCTCGGACCTTGTTGGACCAAGTACACCAGCAGGTAAAATTTCACTAGGAGTAAACCCTAAATCTTGTAGCTCTTTGGCTATACCAGCATTCTGTATTGTTCCTAATGCTAGTCCATCAACTTCTGGGTGACGGCCTTCAAGCCCTTTAAGAAGAGCTTCTTTGTTTAAACGGCCCGTACTTTGATCAATAAGTGGTATACCATTAACATCAACTCCAATAAATTTTTTAATCAATTTACTAGCTTCTGTGTTTCTAAATCCCATTTCAGCAACTTTTTGATTATTCTCTTGTACTTGTTGATTAATTTTAAGTTGATCTTCATCTATTTGATTTCGTGCCTCATAAACACCTAACCTGCGGCTTTCAAAGTCGCGGTTTTTTTGTGCTTCTTCCCTACGAAAATCTAGCTCTTCCTGCCTAAACTCCATTAATTGCTCTTGTTGATCAGCACGTAACATCATGCCGATCATGCTTGTTAATCCTCCATACGGATTGGTTGCCATAATTTTAGTCCTATAACATCAAAGCCATAATAGCCATTGAGCCTAACCCACCTATCGCACTGTACGTTGCTTGTTTAGAAGCCGCTTGTGCTGAACGATAAGCATTGTTTCGGCTAGTAGCATCCGCTGCTGCACTACCTAACTGAGCTAAACTATTTCTATTTATACCCTGCCCAATCGCCATTAAATCATTAAGCAGTTTTTGATTCTGATCACGCTGAGCAATTCTTGCATCAGCAATTGACTGAACACCACCAAGAACCGAGCCTCGATTAACACTTCGTTCTCGTTCTGCTACTTCTGCAGGAGTCAAAGCAATACCGTACCTTGACCTGTTTCGCTCAGCAACTGCTCTAGTTCTTTCTGCTGCTCCAGCAGCATCTTCTCTGGCGTAATCAATTAAACTGGTATCAGTCGTTGCACGTTCTACCAATTCTTTTTCAAAATCTCGAAAGTTTTCAAGATAATCCATGTACTCTTGTTTCGTAATATCAGCAAAAGTTTTCTCAGGATCATTCACTGGAGGAAGCGGATTGGAACCAGCAGCACCAGCAGCATTTGTATTAGGCTCAAATTGTTGAGTCTCTGGGTTGTACCTGCCGTAAATATTAGGCATCCTCATTATTTACCTCCCCCCAAAAAATCCACCGAAAAGCCCATCGCCTAACCTATCACCAATACTTCGCCTACGATCTGCCCCAGGAGTAAGTGTAATTTCGTTAAGTGGAGTATTTACTCCATCTCCACCTGTATTCTCCATAAAAACACCCCCTCCAACATCAGTACCACCAAAAAAACTATTGCCTCTTTGTTTATTCCTAATACCTTGAATAAGAGCAGCCCCACCTAACTGCACACCTGCTGCAAACTTAGCCGTAGCAACGTCTTGGCTGGTTTTTGCTTTATTCAAAAGCTCTGAGGTTGCTAACCTAGACGCTTTAGCTAGACCAGATTGAGCTTCACCTAATTGTTTATTAGCCGTAGCAATTACATTAATGCCTTGTGCATTCTTTGCTGCTTTAGCAGCTTCATCACCTTTTTGAAGCTGGCTAGTACGAGCCGCTGCTACATTACTTAAATTCTCTATATCCCGTGCGCCCCTATAGCTAGAGTTATAAGCACTAACTTGTTGGTTAACAACAGCATTCATCCTGCCCCTAATATTTCTGCGAAAGTTTTCAGACTGAGCTAACTCTTTATTCTTTAATATGAGTGGCTGATAAGTATTTTTAAAAAAATCATGTTGAGCTTTTGCAACAGACGCACTTGTTTTTTCCGCTTCAGAAGCTTTGTAATCCTGCTTTTTAGGTTTAGGGGCCATTAAAGTCTCCTTGTATATACGGAGTGGTTTAACTCCCACCCCATGTCTAGCCATCGTTGTGCAAACGGTTTTGGTGTTCGCACCTCTATTTCTATGTATCCTGCTTCTTTAGCTTGCTCACAAAAGAAAGAAAAATGTTTTACTACGCAATCGTTTCCTTTTTCTTCTGCCCATGCTAACCAAACAAGTAGTGTCCTTTGTCCTGTAAACTCATCCGTTAAACCAGTGGTAACTACAAAGCCACCTGAAGCTATCCACAAATGCGCTTGTCCGTTAACGCAAGCTGCATATATATCTTCTGGTATAAAAGTCAGATTCGTCTGGTCGTTTAGTATCTCCTGTATCCCATCCTTAACCCAAGGCCAGTGATCCCGAATATCAGATAACTGCGGCTCATCGGATCTCTCTTCCATACCTGTTTCTCCTCCTGTTTAATGGTAGGAATGGCCCACCATATCGCACTTTCCTAGCTACGCCAGTATCCGACTGCGTTGCTCTACGCTCTGCAGTAGTTAAACCAACGTTATATATCTGCCTATATACATCAGCGCCCTGTAAATCACTCCATTCTCGGTTTGGCATACGCAACAATCGAAACAAAGTACCATTAACAATAGCTTCTCTGTGATCCTCCATGATGTCATCACTGCAACTTGTAGACGTATGTAACGGCTTTAATTGAACTCGTAACCGTGTACTGTTTGCCGTTGTCTCATTAGGCACGGGTACAAGGTAAAACAATGTACGAGACTGCTTTACAAAATATTCAGGTGTACCGTAATAAGAAGCTTCTCGCCATTTAGGTTTGCGCTCCTCTAGTAACGTAGTAGAAATAGGTTCTAAAGCATCTCCGTTGTACAAAGCCCACATAATTTTATGGACAGCTGTATCAGCTGGTGGCTCAAGATCATACTCGTAGATACCGGATACCGTTGTAATAGGATCTAGCTCTGCTTGATATACTCCTGTCTGCTCACATAACTCAATTACAGTAGAGCGAATATTTGTTTCGATCAGTGAGTCAGGGCAGCTTTGTACCATTGGAATTATTTCAGGTAACAAGGATTCATACGTAGCCATCTAACCGATTCCTCCCATTTGAGCTTGTGGGGCAGGGGTAGAACTAGCATTGGGGCTAGTAGATAAATCAATCTGTGCTTTACCAGTAACGCTAGTAATAAATAGATTATAGTGTGCGCTGGCCCGTTGTTGACTACCAACAAACTCGCTGTCTTTCATGTACGCCATGTATAAAACGTAGTTCATTACAGCATTTGCAAAGACATCTGGTACGTCCAGATTGCCGTTTGCAGCTACTGTTGTTGGGTTAGCCGAATAAATGATTTCTAAAAAAGAAGAAGCCCCACTAGCAACCCCAGGGTAAACATAATAATTACGAGGGTTTTGATCTTCATACATATAATGCTTAATTAAAGAGCCGTGCTTTGCATCCCCTTTTACAGTAGGGTCATGCCAAGACGGTTGTATTGAATCCAATGAATCTCTTGAAACTAATCGAGTAGACCGTTTACCTGTGCCTACCCTTGTGCTTGTGTTGACCTGAAAGCCCATCCCAGCATGTGCCGTACAATAGGTGTATAACGTAGGTGCGCCAACTGCAACGGTAATCTTTGTAAAGGCCGTACCAGATCCAGGTGTGCCTGACGTTGTTACGCCTGTTGTATACTCAGAACCACCGCCATGTGAGCCGTTAGCCGTTGTAGAAAACCGTAGTGGATGCCCATTGTTACTAGAATCAGACTGATCAAAAGTATAAGTGCTGCCCTCTTCAAGCGTTAGTGTTTGAAAAGAACCGTCAATGTAATACTTATTACCGCCAGAGTTAACTACGGTCACAGCATACGTCTTTTCAATCATTGCCATGTTACGTACTACACGCAGCAAACGATTACCGTCATCCGGTATTGTCTGCTTAGTACCTTCGCTCAGCGCAACGGTTGCATTAGTAGCAGTTGCATCCGGCTTTAATAACGCTATTTCTCTCTGGGCATCATTAACCCAAAGCACCAGTTCATTAGTAGAAGACCAGCGAATGCCAGCAGTATCTTGTAACGTTTGTTGAACCCTATCTAAAACACTTTGAACTGAAACAGTCATTTATCACCTATCTAAATAGGCTTGCCATGCAGCTTCCCTTTCATCTGTCGCTACGGTGCGACCAGCAACTCGATTAACAGCGGCAGCTTTTGGAGAGTTATCCGTCTTAAAGTCTTCAGGATTACTTTCATTAACAAGCGTTTCTATTGCAGCTACTACAGCGTCTAAGTCCTCAAAGGTTTTAGGCTCGTCATTAAGATTAATCTCAATGTCAGTGTCCATTGCAGCTACTTCTTCTACCCAAGTTTCAGCAGGTTCTTCAGTTGATTCCACAACTGGTTCAGGTGTGCCTGATAATTTAGCCCCCATTTGCAATGCAACGGAACCTATCTCATCAGAGACTTCACGCTCAACTCCTGCTTCAAATAAAACAACTGCCCCACTAAGTAGTGCTACTCGTAGATCAGCTTCAGAAACTACTTTCATAGTTGCTCCTTAAAATGAGTCCTCCCCCGAAAGAGAGGACTCGATAGGTTTTACCCTACAATGAGGTACATAGTTAGTGTACCAGTTGTAGCACCAGTAGCAGGTCCTGCTTGTACTGTCACATCAATTGTGTCATCAGCAGTAAATGTTACTGGGGCAGTTGCTGTACTACCATGAGTAGCGTTACCTATTGCAAGGCTAGAGGCTGTGCCGCCAGCTTGACCAATAGTTGAGCCGTCAATGATAGAAGCAGCTGCGCCACCATACCCTACGTCTAAGACGATAGAAGGTGAGCCACCAGTGTCAAGGTCAGTCGTAGTTAAGATAGCACCATATACTGTCTCACCTTTAAACACATCAACCATCTGAATAATATCAGCGGCTGAGAGTGCAGCAGTGATTGAGTAGGATGCTACCCGAACTCCCAAATTACCTTGGGGAAAGTTCTGGAACGCAGAGTTGCCAGATACAGAGTCAGATGTAAATGTCGCCATTTGTCATTCCCCCTTATTGTGCAGTATCAAGAGCGATAACACCAAAGTCCTGAACGGAACCGCTGTGATCACTGTTGTACTTAGGTTTACGGAGGCCAAAGATTTTGCCTATCGAGATACCAGCTTGGTTCTCATAGTCAAAAGTATCTTCAACGATTTCAGGCAACCCAATGTCAGCCATAGCTAGAGACTGTGCGCCACAGAACAAGGCTCTTGCCCCTGTTACGTTAGCGTTTGCACCCCACTTGTAGCCAGCTGCACCAGCATTAGAGTTAGTACCTGTAGTTGCGCCAGATGTATTATAAACGTGACGGAACTCATGGACCATTACGCCATCAACCATCAAGCTAGAAGTGCCTGAGAACAATTCGTTCTGAGGTCCTCTAACTGAAGCTTGTCTAACGTTAGCCAAGAAGTCTGAGTCAAGCTTGAGATCAGCCATCTGAGAAGGCGTTACAAATAAATGGAACACCTCTTGGTTCCCTGCAGCACGCATACCACGGAGATAGTTATCCTTGGCATAGGCTTTAAGATCAACGATATGTCGATACTTCAGAACGTCAGTAGCAGCTACTGCAGTAGTGTCACCTGCTGCAAGATTGTCACCATTGACTCTTCTGTGCCTGTCGGCTGTAGGAGCAGAAACATCAGAGGAGAACTCAAGGTCTGCCAAATCATGTCCTGCTGTTGGAGATGCATTTCTCAATGCGCCATTTGTTTTGTTGGTGTAAGCAATACCAGAAAGCGTTAAAAACGCCAGCTGATCTATTCGATCAGACATAGCATATGCTAGTGCATCACGAGATTGCTCACGGAAGTTAACAACACTCTTCTGGTCAGCCAACCTACCAGACATGCGGTTTGCAAATCGTAGTTGATCTAGCTCAATAGTGATGTCAAAGCTTCTGAGTGCTTCTTCATTACCTTCCAGAGTGTTATCACCAGTGATACCATCGCCTGTCATATCCGCTAGTAGCGTTATAACAGCCTTAGTACCTTTGTCATTTTTTGTTAATTCGGTTACACGCTGTACCATAGCGTTCTGACCAGCCCCTGCGAACTGATTAATGAACGACATGTTACGTGCAACTCGCCAAAAGTCGCGTGACCAAGCGGTTAATTGGTTGCTAGTCAGCGACGCAAAGTTAGTAAGAGCCATTTCGGTTCTCCATTATGCGTTACACTTTGGGCATAAGCCCACCCTAGCCGTTTTATGGGACGGCTAATCCGTTTCCTCGTATCGTGAGGTACGTCTTAGCGCAGATTTGAACAAGGCGCGACCCTTGGAACCTTTAACGTCTGTCAGACGAGTGCGTTTTTACCGTGTACGACACGCTCTAATATCGTTTAGAGGGACGAAAGACTGTATATTAGTAACACTCAACCAATTTGGTCAAGCTATTTTCTATATCTTCTCGTTTTTTTCGCTACTTTTTTAGGTTGAGCAGAGAATTGCTTACCTTTTTTGGTGTCTGCCTTCTTTTTTCGGCTAGTTGCAGCGTATTCTTTAGAAGAAAGCCGCTTTATCGCCTTCTCAGGCAGGTATCTTTCACCTGTAGCTTTAGCCCCTTGGGTACTAGGCTTGCCAGACTTGGTTCGCCACTTCTGTTTCGTCCATTTCTTTAGACTTTTCTGTGGTTTTTTAAGTGCCATCAGCTTTTATACCCACCACCTGCGGCTTTGTACTGTTTTGCAAGCATCTGGGCTTTGCGCCCCGACCATTGCCCAGCTTTACCGCCTTTTGTACCTGCTTTAATCTTATTAAACAGGTTCTTACGCATAGTTGGCTTAGTGTAGTTACCGGATTCATTGACCCGTGACTTAGCTTTTGGCTTGGCTTTCGCTTTTGACTTGCCAGTTCTACGGTTTACCATTATTTACCCACCTTTTTCTGAGCTTTCTTATGAGCAGCAGAAAAACTTGTTCCTGCTTTCATTTCTTTACGCATCATAGCCATGTGCTTTGCGCTATGATGCACCGAATGCTTCTTCAAAGTAGCCTCTTGCCGTGCCGTTAGCTTCTTTGCAGTGGGTTTCTTCTTAGCTGGCACTAGCTTCTCCTTTTAGGAACAGGCATTGGACCCAAAGGACGATTTTTACGGGGTTTAGCTTTAGGTTTGCTCCGTGCAGCAGCACGTTTCCCTGCTTCTGGATATTTAGCTGCTGCTTTTTTCCTAGCTTTAACAATACCAGCTGCCATACCAGAACCGCCAGCTGCAGCTTTTTGCCTTATTTTATCCATAGAAGACCCTGTTTTGGGTTTTTTCTTTTTTGTCATTCGTCCTGGGATAGCAATCCCAACAGGTTTCTTTTTCATCTTAGTACCCCATTCGCTTTGTAGGTTTCTTTTTGGCTGGTTTTTTCTTCTTTTTCATGCCGTTCATGCCGTTCATTTTCTTCTTGCCACCGCCTTTTTTCATACCGTACATAGCTCTTTACTCCTAAGTTATTGATATTACTACCATTTTACTTTATGTGACCAATATCGCGCAGATAATTTAGAAGGATTAGAGTCCTGTGCGTTATGTCGCGCATAGTATGACTTCTTTCTGGCCTTATCTTTTGCTGATTTTGGATTTTTACCAGCCCCACTCACACCTTGTTGCCCAAAACGTATTGTCTTCACCTTGTCGCCCTGTTTAGCAACGACAACGTGAGACTTTGTTTTGTGGTTAGGTGTACGTTTTGGCTTGTTGTAACCAGATACACCTGCCCGTGCTAATCTGGGGTCTTTCTTTTTAGGCATTACAAGACATCTCCTCTAAGCCTTTTCAAAGTTGCATCGGGTAAAGCGTCAAACTCTTCAGGTGTCATGTTATTCACATCTAACGCTTTCTCACCCTTGGCTGCAGAGCTTTCTCCTGGTAGTTCAGGAGGTTGAGCATCAGCTGCTTTGAGTTTTTTGCTAACTTGAGAACGCTGCTTTTGCTCTTTAGCCTGACCCAAAGCAGGTACATCTGCAACAGTAGAAGAATCTAGCATATTATTTTTTTGTAATACATAGGTTGTTGCTTCTTCCAGTGCTTCTACAGGATTCTGCCCTGAAGAGATAAACCCTGTCATGTATTTATTTACTTCATCGGTCAGTTCTTTATTAAACTGATCAGAGTTAGCATCAAAAATGGGAAAAGCTTCTTCAATTGAAGACGCAACATCTTTCACTGCATTAGCAGTAGAGTTACGAGTTACTTTTGTTTCAATGTCTTTAGTTAACTCTGTTTCTATCTGGGTGCGTTGCGCTTGCCTAATCTCCTTACGGATTGTTTTAGCTTTGTCTTTGTCGCCATCAAGCACCGCATCCATGTACTCATCTTCTTTTGCATCAAAGTCATAAGCTTCAGGCGCTTCTTCAGCCGCTTTCTCTGCTTCTTCAGTCTGTGCAATTCGTTTCTTCAACGCCTTGTTCTGTGCAAGCACTTCATCAAGCCGTGACTTAGGAATCATCGGAGGCTTTGTTTCTTTTTTCTCAGGCTCTTCTTTAAGTTCTTTCGCTACAGTCTCTTCTGTTTCATGTGGAACATCTTCTTCTGTTTCAGCCTCTGTTTCTTCTTCTGCTTCAGCTTCTGTTTCTTCTTCTGCTTCAGCTTCAGCTTCTGTTTCTACTTCTGCTTCAGACTCTGTTTCTTTAGCTTCTGTTTCTTCGCCAAAAGCAAAATTCATATCAAGGTCATCCCCTTCCTGCCCTTCCAAGGCATCAGCCCCAGGCATAGTCTCATACTTGATTGTTTCTTCAGTTGTATCTTTAGCTTGTTCACTCATTGAATAGTCCTTTAAGTAGGTAAGTTTTCAGGGGTACGTACATTAGGTATGTCAACCTGTGCTGGTTTTTTAGCAGCGGTCTGCATTGCAGTGGCAGCAATACGTGCTGCTGCATTGGTTGTTTGCTGATTAGTTCTGACTTGATTTGTTGCGGCAGAAAGTTCTCTTCTAAGATTCAGTTCTTCCTGCTTCATTTGAATTTTAGACTGAAGCTCTGCCATCTTCATCTGAGGACTCACATCAGCTGTATCCTGAACCTTCGCCATATTAACTGCAGAATCTGTTTGTATCTTTCTAACTTCAGCTTCCAGTTTAGCAAGCTCAAGCTGCACACGCTCCATCTCCATCTGCTGCTGCATCTGCATAACTTCTGCTTGCTCTGGTGTAGGTGGCTCTTGGCCTGTAATAGAACGAATGCGCTGAGCCAACTCATCTTTCTTAGCAAGATGTGAATACTGAATGATTGCATCATCAGGTATCGCCACACCAACCTGCCGTAAATTAAGGGCTTCAGCAAACTGCACTTCATCAAACGAATCACGAGCAGGAGCAGTCGATACAATCACATCGTACTCGCCTAGCGTCAGATCGTTTATAATCCTACCTTCAGGTGTTTCAACGTTAATCGCTACTTCTTCTCTTGGCTCCATTGGCATATCTTCATTTGTCACCATGATAATTCTTTCTTCTGTGTAGAAGGTCTGTAACAAATTAAGCACACGCTCTGCCAGATACTGACGAGTCTTTCGCAAGTTATCCAGCGGAACCTGAATCATTATGACCCCACGATTCTGCTTTGCCTGAATCGCTACACCACTCACTTCAGCAGAATCTGATCCCAGCATAGAGTCGTTGATACCAGAGATCGTTTGTATATTAGCAGCAGCTTTCTGCCCGATCCGGTCTAGCCCTGTAGGTATTTGATTTGGTTGAATTTTTACCGGAGGACTAGAGCCACGGTTGTACTCCAGCACTAGCCCTGTCTCTGCGCCATGTTCTTCAAGGTCATCTGCTTGCATACCCACTAACGAGCCGCTTTCTACCATCCAACCACTGTTAGCAGTAGTGTTAACGATATGCAGTTCTTGGCTTGCAATCTTATTAAGTTGTTCTTGTGGTGACAAAAGATTACGCACCATGCCAAACGGACGGCCTCTGCGGAAATACGCAAAGAAAGGCACAATCGTAAAATCGTTGTAAGGCGAAAAGTCATCATGCAGTACTACTCTGTCAGCAGTCACTGTCCAACGCACCCTACGCTTAACTTTTGAAATAACGTTTAGTCCGTATTCTTTAGCAAATTTTTTTGTCTTTCTATCACCCCATGCTTCAGGTACGTCCCTTTGATCCCCTGTCATGGGATCAACAAAACATTCAACACGGTGCATCTTTTTGTACTGACGTTCTATGACTCTAACGGAGCGCACATTTCTGTAGTCATCTTCACTTGGCACGCCTGACCCAAAGTAGTCATCAGTCGGATCAAGATCACCGAATCGAGTTTCTTCGTACTCAATGCTGTCACGCCCGTAACTGTTGCCGTTCTCAGCAACGAAACGGATCTTCTCTGCTTTGTCTTTGCCGTATAACTCTTGTATCTCGTCAAGCGTCATCCAACGAGTTTCATAGATTTCGTTCCAAGTCTTAGGGTCAGAGTCTTTTGCATCAGGATCAATCAATATATCAAGAGGGTCTTTTGCAGTAATGCGTATTTCACCCTCAACGTGATCACTAAAATCCATACGCACATCAAAGTACCCACGCCCGTCCATGATCAAGCCGTCACTGAATACCTGCTGCTCGACCCAATCTAACTTGTTGTTATCAGCAATCTGCATAAACAATTTATTGAGTGTCATTGCGATGTCATTGTCACCATTACGTCTGGGCTTGAACTTAATGTCAGCCCTACGAGTGGCTTGCTCACCCAGAACAGTATTGATGGTAGGTAAAATAGTGTTGATCGTTAATGCAGGTCGGCCTTCTGCTTCAAGGTTTGCTAGGTCCTGTTCGTCCCATTGGTCCCCTCTATAGAAAGCATCGCATCGTTTTGCCATCTCAATATAATCAAGATGCCCATTGTCTCTTGCTCTGGTGTACCGACTCCACTGCGTTGTTGCAATCTCTTGCTCTTCTGCTGGAGAAACATTTCTACCTTTAATCTGCGCCATTGTTATGCACTCATCGATGACTTGGTTCGTTCAGGCTTCATCATGCTGTTTAACCTGTCGCGCCAACTGGGTGTATGAATTACAGGGGCTTGATAGCTAGAAAATTCAGTCATCATCAGACCTAGCCACGCTAATGCGTCTACTTGGTCATCATGTATGCCGCTTGGGAAACGCAACAACTCTGCAACTAGCGGTCCTGTGAAGATCGCATCTTTGGGGAAGTACACCATTCCTTGTTGCATCCGTCCCTGTATTGCTCTTGCCCTAGCTTCTTTGTCTCTTCTACCTGTCTTCAAGTCCTTAATGTATATCTCGTATAATCCTCTCTCCCGTATCCGCTTCTCCAAAAACGGACCTAATGCCATTTCAATGTGTCCTTTCTCAATGCCCACCATTGATGGTTTCCATTCTTCATAGAGATCAAGTATGCGCTCTACGATCTCGAAACCATCAAATCTACCACGTACTACATCAATCACAAAGAGTTCATCTCTGTCATTGACTCCTACGACCATGCCTACGGTATAGTCATTTCGATCACGTTTACCTATCGCCAAGTCCCAAGCACAGTAGTAGCGCATGGCTTCTGGGTCTATATCATCGTCATCGTAATACTGAATCATCTCGCGTGTAAAGTATTCTCCGTCATCTGATACCGGATTCTGCTGATACAGCGCAGACCAATCACGCGGTCCTACTGCACTACGGATCTGACTCAAAGCCGCTAAACTGTATCTTTCTGGGTGGAGGGCATCTCCATGATCTCGATATTCTTCTTTCTCTTCTGCGATGGCAGGGTAGCGTACAACTTCCCAAACGTCACCGCCCTCATCAGACGCTTTAAGCAATCGCCCAGCCAAGTCATCGTCATGCCAACGAGTAAGTATGACCAGAATGCCCCCACCAGGAGCCAATCGGGTATAGGCTGTGGAAGTGTACCAATCCCAATTAGCCGATCTATTATTCTCCGACTCACTGTCCTCGCGGTTCTTAATAGGATCGTCAATAACAAGAACGTGCGCTCCTTTACCTGTGATACCACCGCCAACACCTGCCGCCACATAGCCGCCACCGCCTGTAGTCAGCCACGCTTCAGCCGACTGCGAATCTGGGTCAAGGCGTGTTTGAAACGCTGTTTTGTAAGTTGGCTCACGCAATAGTTGACGAACTTTACGACTGAATCCCATAGCCAACGAGCCTGAGTACGAACAAGAGATAAATTCGTGTTCAGGATTCCTGCCCAAGTGCCAAGCTGGGAAGGAGACAGATGCAAGCGTACTTTTGCCATGACGAGGCGGCATAAAGAGCATAAGCCTTGGAGACTTTTTTGCCACCACATCACGGCTGAATTGTTCCAAGCGTCTGCAAATATCTTTATGAACCCACCCTGCTTGGTAATCTGCGTTAAACCGTTCAACAAACGGGAGTAACCTCTTGCGAGTAAGGATTCGGAGGGCGAGTTCTTTTCGTGCTTTGTCTTCAACGCTTAACTCCTCTGTTGTTTCTTGTGCCTGAATGGGTGCTGGTGCAGGAAGAGACTCTGTTCGATCCGCTTTACAGTAGACGCAAACGCCATCTGTTCCACTAAACAAAGTCTCTACGTGAAAATTGGTGCAAACGCTGCACTGTTTTTTATTCACTTAGGCTCCAGATAGGCAGTTTCTCTCCCTGCAATCTCCAGTAGTTCCTCGTCAGTCAATCGCTCCAACTGCTTAGCAGTCGTATTGATGCTTATGTTCACCTGCGTAGCGTTATCTGGCTCTCCTAGCCCGTGCAACTTGACCAAAGAATCTACTGTGTTCTTCATCTCTGTTGCATTTGCTGCTGCGGTGTATGCTTCCATATACATCTGGTGTGCGTTGTTGCGATTGAATCTGACTTCTTCTCGCATCTGTTCCCGAAAATACTCTAGTGCTTTAGCTACTTTCGGTAACTTTGATGCGTTAAGTGCAGCGGTGTATGTGCCATACCCTGCTGAGCGACCTGCTGCAGCCACTGTCATGCCGCTACTAATCATTAGTACCAGCCGTTCCTGCTGCACAGTCAACTCGCCAAGCTGTAGGCCCATGTAAGGAACATGAGATTCAAACTCAGCATGGGGCATTTCTACCATATCAGTAGTTAAAGGGTTTCCCACTTCACTCATCAGGGCATCTTATACACAAGAACCTTGTATGCACAAGGGGCTAGGAAAAATTTTGCAGAAAAAAAATTTGAAAAATTAATCTATATCGCTGAGACATTATCTCCTCTTTCGCACAGTTCGACACCGTAACACCGGAACCCCGACCACTGAACCTTGTTTTGCACTTGCTTCTCGGAACCTTGTCCATCAGTAACCCCTTCACTTCACCTAAAACCAAAACAATCGGTGAAGCTCAAGTCAAATTGATTTGTAATTCAACTAAATCAAGGACATACCAATGGTCATAGCAACTATCATCCACGGAAACAACAAGATCGCCACCATCAACATACCTTCAACCATCATAGGCATCAACGATCAACTAGAATTTGCCTTCTCCACAGCACAGAACCATGACGGCAACATGGGCTGGGACAATGACCCTCTCGTTACAATGCTACCTAACAACAAAGCACCAAGATCCACAATGGACGGGGACCACATAATCATCAGCTACCCCACTACTATCACCACTACCACCTTCAAAATACTGCCCATCGGCTTCGAGATTGTATACCCAAGCGTCACTGAGCAGATCACCAACCGCCTCAAGCCTCACGCGGTCAGCTTGCTCCAACGTGTGTCAAGTGTGTGTCAGGACTGTGTGTCACGTTTACAATCGTAACACACTGAATCAATTGAACTTTATCCAATGTGTGTCGTGTGTGTCAGCTTTTTCAACTTTCACATACTTCACACACCCTATAAACATAAGATTTATAGCCATATTTACAACAATTTCTAAAAAACTAAAAACCAAAGAAAAACTAGACACACTTGGCACACAGTTGATTTTACTGGCTAAAACTCGACACACATAGGGCACACATCTAAACACACACCCCAAAACCAAACACACACCTTGAGCCTAAAACCAAAACCATCGGCTCAAGCTCAAGTCAAATTATCAACTAAATCACTTGGCAGGAGGCCAAACATGACACACACATTAAACTTATACGACACACTTCACTACCACCTAGAATACGAAGCATGGATAGATAACGACATCTCCATCTTCTCTGACGAGATACTCAACAGAATCCTTCAGGACTTCTGGTATCTATTCCTCACCAGCCACTCAACCTCAACCGAACCACCCTTCTAACACAACCAAGCCTACTCAGACTCGTCTGGGTGGGCTAACCCTCGTGACCTTACAACTAGGAAACTCACATGACCAACGCTTACATATACATCTTACGCATACTACGCATCAGAACTTACCCAGTAACCAAGCACAACCCACTCTTTGTATGCGGTGTGCTGGTACGAGACTCAGACATCGACAACCTTTACAACTCATAACCAACAGGAACTCACATGACCAAAGAACAAATGGACCGAACTCTAGCGAAACACAAAGCAAAAAGAGAACAAGCAGAAATCTCTCGCATGGACGCAGAACTATCAGCATCCAACTTCATAATCATCTTACTTACCGTAGCTATCGTCATACTATGGTAACAAAGCTAAGCCTACTCAGATTTATCTGGGTGGGCTTCTCCCCGTGAACTCATAACTAACAGGAACCAACATGAACGAAGAAACAATCGAAACAAAACCATCACTACTAGACCAAGCCAAACTAGCTGGACTCAAAGCAATATCTTTCACAGCTAAACTAGGCACACAAACCTTAACCTACGCAAAGAATCACCCAGACGAAGTGCTACTCGCTATCACAGCAGTATGCCTCTGGGACATGGATCAAGCACTAGAATCAATCGATGAAAACACAGAGCTATCAGCCGCAGTTGACATCACCGAGTACCACGAAGCTAGATCCTAAAACCCAAACCAGCTTGGGGCTAACACCAAAACCATCGCCCCAAGCTACAGTCAAATCTATCTGTAAATTTTCTAACGGAGTGCTATACCTATGCTACAACAAGAACTTCTCAGCAACATCAAACAATACGACAAAAAGACCTCACGCTTTGAACAATTCCACCAAGAGTTCAAAGACAAGTGCGACAGCTTAGCCGAAGCTGGAGACTACGGCAAACTTGCCAAGCTCGCCTATGGCAAAGGCCGTAAAGCTGCGGACTTCGCTGCTAAAGCGGCACGAGAAACAGATGACGATCAACAGTCATACCTTCTCAAAGTGCAGAGATACTGCCTCGAAGAAGAAGCCTACGCAAACGAATGCTTTGCAAGAGGCACTGAGGAACAAGTATTCTCAGCACTAGAGAAAGAGACAGGCACTGAACTCTTAGTCTGCTCACTCGCCCCTTAACCAATCAAGCCTACTCAGATTCGTCTGGGTGGGCTTGTCCTCGTGAATCCACAACTAGGCAACACCAATGAGAAAATATAAAGCACACAAAGAAGGACTAAAAGCTCTCGGACTAGCTAATGAAAAATTTGATGAAGAACTAAAGTACCCAATAAGCTCAGCATTAGCTATTAGCGAGATACAAAAGATACAAACCATACTATTCTGGGCTTTATTCTTAGGCACAGAACAACACCACACAATACGCAAACACAGCAACTGGATCTAGGAGGATCTTATGGAAATTAAATTCTTACTACACACCATCGCAATGCTGATCTTCCTCAGTGTTGCATGGTTCCTAACCACAACTTTAATACCACAACCTTCACCTCAAGAACTCTTATGGATCTCCATAGGAATCATCACATTATGGGGAGGCGCAATGGTATATGAAGCCGACCAAGAATATTCAAATAGACATAGGAGGTCTAAGTGAGCCATCAACCAGAATTCACAGACGAAAAAATACTAGCAATAGAGTATGCCACCCTATGCCGAAGGCTCGATGACCAAATAAAAACAGAAAAAGGCTACCAACAAGCTATTGATGAGATGGTAGCCATTATGACTAGTCGACTTCAAGTGATGAAAGCAAGCGGTAGTATGGCAACCAAACACAGACTTGAAGAAATTGAAAACGGAGATATGTCATTCTTAAATAGGGGGGTGAGATAAAATGAATGACACTTGCCCACACTGTAACTCAGAACTACTTGGTGATGGTTACACAGACTCTATCCACTGTGAGTTCGTAGAGAACGTGCCACTAGGCACAGAACCTGACGCTGAACCTATCTATTGCAACGTCATACCTTAAACCCACCGAGGCTCGGCCCTAAAACAAAAAGAGTCGGGCCTCGCTCAAGTCAAATCTAATCGTACATTCATTGAGCTTTAAGGAGTAAAGCCAAGCATGTTAGCAGAACTAAATCTTCACATAGAAAACTGGGACTTATTGGATAGCGATACGCAAGACAGTCCCATTCACACTAATGAACGCATCAACCAAGCAATCATTAGAGAAGATACACTTACCGAATACGAATCTACCCATGTCTTAGGAGGACAATAACTATGAGCGACACTTTCATAACCAATGCACTTGACCAAATGACCAGTAGAACAAACTTTATTGGGCATATGGCATCTGACATTTACTGCACCGACACTGATGGCGAACCAAGAGTAGCGCATCAAATAACAGCTTACTACGCTAAACTACAGAACGCACGTAGCTCTGCCGCAGTAACTAACTCAAGCTACTCAGGTTCAAAGCCAGAAACACTCTTCACTTTTCTACCAGAGCTTATGACTAAAGTATGCTGGAACGCCAGACGACAAATCATTTCTCAGAAGATGGCAGAAGAGAACGACTTAGAGAACGGCCAAGACTACAGCCAAGACACTGCAAAAGAAACTGGCGTGTACGTCTCAACAAACCGTATCCCTGAGATTGTGAACGATGACTACCAGACACTACAAACTGTGTACGGTATTCTTCTTGACGAAATGGACTACTTTGTAGAAATGGTAGACGATGCATTACCTTTATACATAGAGAAAGAGCCGGACACAGACGGCAACTGGCAAGTAGTCTACTCAACAGGCAACTGGGACGATGCACTTGAACGCATGAACGAGAAGGCCGACGCACTCAGAGACAAGGCCAACGAAATCAGTTCATCACAACTATCATCGAAGCTTAACAACCTACTCAAAGCTTCCTAACCACAACCAAGCCTACTCAGATCCGTCTGGGTGGGCTTTTTTTATTTTCTCCTTTCTATAGGTGCATTAAAATGCATCTTTTATAGCTGTTAACAAACCCCCGTTAACAGCATTTTTAAAACACTGGAGGAAACGTGCCATCTTCAAAAAATAATTTACATCAACAAGAAATTACAATCACAATCAAAAATATAGATGATGAAGTAGTTAATTTAGAAGAATTAATACTTACTATTTTTGAAACTGAACAAGGAAAAGAAATCATACGTGAACTTATACGTACTGAACTGATTGAACTAATCGGAGGTAAAGATGAGCGACATTGATCCAGCAACAGCAATACGAAACTTGTGTGAACACATTGGAAATCAACGTGCTACCAACAAACCAATAAAACACAGATTCTTTTACTACAACTACACCAATGATGCGACAGCAATTATTGATCGTGATGGTAATCCAGCAATTGAGTACATGGATTACATGCCTGACTACATCGTGAGGATATGTAATAAATGGCTGGGTAACACAACCGCTGATGTCGAAGCAGCAGTAGCGTGCGAGATAGCAGGTGATTGGAGTGACTTTGATACGCATTTTGTTAGGCAAGGTGCAATGGATCAATTAAAATTGGAGATATAAAAATGGGTAGATATTACAACGGTGACATCGAAGGCAAGTTCTGGTTTGGCGTGCAAACTAGCGACGATGCAAATTTCTTTGGCGTAGAAGGACAAGCCCCTTACTTAGAATACTACTTTGTAGAGGACGATCTGCCAAAGATCCAAAGCGGTATTGATACGTGCTTAAAAGAACTTGGTGATATGAAAACGGAACTCGACAAGTTTTTTGATAGCGGTGGTGCAGGACTGCATAGCAAAGAAATTTTGCAACAAACTTTCAATATACAAAAAGAAGAAACAAACAATTTTCTTATATGGTACGCACGACTTGAGCTTGGTAACAAAATATTAGAGTGCGTGAAAGAAAACAATGAATGTTCATTTAGTGCAGAACTCTAGGAGGAGTAAAAATGTTTCTAGCAGGTACAATCGCAGCACTAGGTATGATCTTTCTATTACTAAAGTTCAACCTAAAACGAGTAGTTAAATTCGACATCGCACTTGATGTCATCATCACATTCTTCTTTGTGTGGATCTTCTTAGGCACATTCTCAGGCATGATGGCTGGCCTCATGGCTGGTTGTATTGTGTCTATCTTCTTGTATGCAGCAAGAAGGTTTATGCCACGAGAAGAACTAAAGTTCGTCAAGACTACGAGCTTCCCCTACCGCAAATTTATCTGGGTCAAAGCCCAGTAGAGGTGCGCACCGAACCAGCGAGTGCCAGTTAACGGCTCCCGAAACCAGGGTAAAGACCGAAAAGGTAAGAGGGCAAAAACTACTCGTCATGTTAGCCGTGTGACAATTCGCTGGGGGTAACTTAAATCTTATAACTTTCAGGAGGAAAGTATGCAAAAGGAGTCAAACTGGTACAAAAACGAGGAGGACTTAGCTCCTCGTCCCAACAATCCATACACCCAACTGTATGTAATGTATCGAGCATTGTACGAATGCAGTACCTCGCACAGTGGCACAGTAAAAGACGTAGCCTTTATGCTTGGCTGCATCGAAGCAAGTGGTGAGATGCCAGCAGGTATACGCCCTATTCGCCTCGACAAACATGGCAACAGTGCCAGTGATATGACTGCACGTTTGCGTGACTTATTCTATCGAGGCTATGTAAGACGCGATGCTCCTGTTGATGAAGTGAATCCAACGGAGAGGCTCAACTACAACATGCCATATACTAAAACCGTACAGCTTGAAAGAGCAGTATGGAGGATTGCCACCAGAGAAGAGTTTGAGGAAGTAGCTGCGATATACATAAAGAAATCAATGGCAAGAGATAAAAAATACAGGGACTCTAGAAAAGGTGCTAAAAAAGAAGTCGTTAGATTAGTTCAAGGCGCTAAAGATTTTGCAGAACACGCAACGGATCTTTCTTCACAAAGACAAGCAGCTGAGAAAGAGTTCTTGGATAAGAAATTAGCCTATGAAAGAGCTAGGTATAAAAATAAAACAAAAGAAACTTTGAAAGCACAAGCTCTTGAAGAAGTCAAAGCAGAGATCAAAGCCTCTCAGGTTAAGGCATTGAGATACGTCCTAACCTTTGGTGCTGGTGCTGGTATAGCTCTCATACTCACACTCTTGGGGAAACTTCTATGAAAATATACAACGTCAACGAACAAATGATCAAGCTAATCAAACTGTTACGTCAAAAAGATATGTCTTTAGATCCACGCACACCATCTTACAAGTATGGCAATCCTGATATCCAAGCACAAATAAGAGACTGCTTGAACGCTCACAATGAGTTGGCCCTTAGTTCAGGATTCAGAGGTACATTTCGTGACGAAGTAACATTCAGCAAAAGGGATCTCAATATACTCAATACACCTCCCTTTCCAACTATTTCTGGAAGTCATAGGAAGTTTTGGGACGGTGAGATCATCTGGGACTACCACGCAGATGAAGAAGGACTGCATCATCTGAACTGGTACTACTACAGAATCTTTATCACAGATGAAGAAGCAGAAGAAGAGTATCCCATATGGACTTGGTTACGACCTTGGCATATGAATGCAGATATTCTTGGAGAGAACTCAGGTCATGCCAACGATAAACAACTAGGAATGCTGTACGACAGAGCGCAAGAACACATGCGTGAGATAGCAGATGACATTGAACTAGAAAAAGCGGGGTACTAAAGATGGGAAAAGTAGGAAGAAAAAGAAAATTTCCTGAAGGCGTTAGAAACCAAATAGTGTTTACAGTTGATGATGACACGTTTAATCGTTTTATAGAAGCCAAAGACGTACTACAAAACAGTATGCCCGAAGCTTTGAAAAACATAGAAATCTCTAGGGTAGATGCTTTCAGAGGACTAATAGAATTTTTCCTCAATAACCACGACAACAAGGAGGACTAAACCGTGGGCTATACACATTACTGGAAAACCACACAGCCAATGACGGCATATGAATGGGCAGACATATGTAAATCTGCCATCACTTACTGCACCAGATCATCTGTACCAGTAGACATTAGAACTTCTATGTACATGCCAGCACCCTATGGCAAAGATACAAAACGCCTACGATCTGAAATAAAGATTGAAGGCATTGGTGAAGCAGGATATGAAACATTCGTTCTCTATCCATACGAAGAAAACTTTGCTTGTTGTAAAACAGGAAGGCGACCATATGATGAGATAATCGTAGCCGTACTCAATCGTGCAGCAGAACGTTGCCCTAAAAAGTTCTTCTGGAAAAGTGACGGCAACTGGGACGATCACGAAAGTGGTCTGACGCTACAGTATTCTCAACCAGCTAACCCTAAAACAACTGCTTACTACTGTGTAACTTACTGAGGTGTGACATGACTATGCAAATAGACGAACTTGAAAAATTTTTGGAGTGGTTAAAAACTTCTCCAGCTACCAACTCTATATCTTCTATGTCTGGGGGATATGTTCACGTTAAATTCTTAATCCAACGTAGTCTAAATCAGATACAAAAAGAGGACGAAAAAGAATGAAGCTAAATAAAGCACAACAAAAATCCCTACACATAAAGTGGCTACAAGATAATCAAGGCTTATCTTACCTGCAGTTCAGACGCACCGTTGAATCAGGTTTAGGTATGGACAATTGTGCAATGGTAAAATGGGGCAACATGTGGCTAGGGATTGAAACTGACGGATATACCCATTCATAAATCGGAGGAGAGTATGGAGAAAGAGTATATAAAGTGTGCATTGTGCCATCAAGATATACAGCCTAATGCAATTGGTTGGGCAGAAGGACACAACGGACTACCTTTAGTTGACGGCAGAGTGTGTGATACCTGCAATTCATTTGTAGTAGAACACAGGATAAATACATTAGTGGGAGGTGAAAAATGTGGATAAAAGTAATTCCACCTGTCTACAAAAAACTGACTAAGACAATGCTAACCAAAGGCAATCCTGATTGCTTCAAAGAACTCAAAGCATTTGCCCGTCTGTTTAGCGTAGACTTTTCCAAGAGAGTAGAGCTACCGTTAGTCTTTACAGACGGTACAGAAACAGTCATCCGGTTCTATCAGGTGACAGGTAACGGTGGTCGTAAAGACTGTCGTTACAACATTCCAGCAGGGGTATTGAAACAGCAAGCAGAGGTAGGTGATACCATTGCTTTCTCGTTTACACATACCAACGATGGAAAAGTTATGCTTGTGGCTAACGTCACACGGCATAAAGAGTACGAACATCTCACACGAGATGAAATCAAATGGACCGATACTGGTTCTTAATTATCACCAGAAAAATTTGGAGGTTTAAACGGTGAGAACAATCAACGATGTAGACGAACAAGGAAAACTAGAGTTTTTGCTTGAACAAGTACGAGATAATGAGTCTCGTAAAGTAGACTTCATGGCAAATACTATGGACCTACAGTTCAATGCTTGCACTAGCTCGAATGCCCAAGAAATGCCTGGGCCTCGTATCATTGCAGAAAGCAAAGGCGGTATGCCAACTAATACGTTCAAGGTAAACAACGTATGCTTGGATCAAATTACCACTGACGCTGGGCTATCTATTAAAGACGGCAGACGTTTGACTGAAAAATACCCTGACGAGTATTCAGCAGTCATCAATGCAATCTGGCAGCAAGAGCCTAAAGTCAAACTGCTACGTACTTATGAAACTGACAGCCGACTCGACATAGCTCGTGCGTGGCTATCAAACAAGTACAAAGTCTTTGACCACGCACATATGGTTGAAAGTGCCATAGATTCTATTGTTGACAGCGATGCACAATGGAAGATCACACAAGGCACAATAACCGACAAGCGTATGTACATGCAGTTCAAGAGTGAACTTACTGTTGCAGAGCCAGCAGTCGGTGATCGCATGGCACTTGGACTTAACATCTCAAACAGTGAGACAGGTAACGGCAGCATAGTCATTGGTCAGATGATGTTCACACTTGCTTGCCTCAATGGTATGCAAACATCACAACTACTAGGCCGTGTACGCAGACCTCACTTGGGTAAAGCTAGAGGTTGGGAGTCAGGTGAATTACAGTACCTACGACAAGACACCATTGATGCTCACAACCATGCAACAAGACTTGAGATACGTGATCAAATGTCACGCATGAGCAACACTGAAAGCTTTGATGAAACTATCAGGCACATGGAACTTGCTCACAGTCGTACCGTTGATGGTCAACCAGCTGAGACAGTTGAACGTTTAGGTCAAGTGCTAAATCTAACTAAGCCACAGACTAAATTTGTCCTTGATGGTTTGATTCAAACTCTCCGACAAGATGGTTATCTAGGAAGAAAAATCAATCAAGCTACTTTGGTCAATGCAGTAACAGCTGTACAACATACGGCTCCACCTGATGACGTAAAGGAATGGCAAAAGCTAGGCGGTAAGGTACTTGAGCTTCCAAGCAGCCAATGGGAATACGTAGCGAGGGCAGCCTAATGTGGATGAGGATATTGAAATTCATCGAAATCCTCAGTTACTTATACTTAGCTAGGAAATTCTATGGCAAAGAAACCGAAGTACCCACTGCTGGATTGGAAGATGATGTACGGAGAGATACCGTTCACAATTCAAACCGATCCACCCGAAGCCATCACGCATCGGACCCATCGACTGAAGAAGTCAGAGATAAAAATTCTTCAGAAGATGGATAGAACAACAGCTGCTGATATTCGTCAGGAAATATTTGATGACATCATTGCATCGGAGAAGTGCGATTGATATACTAAGCGGCTGTGCCAAAGTCTAGCGCATGTGGTAGCGCACTCCGACAGGTATGACCGAGCCTGTAGGCACAAAGTCGGTTCTCATATAAACAAATGAAACGAGGTACGTTCTATGGCAGTTCCTGCTTTCTCTCACCAACGAGAGACTACTAACTTCATACTAAACAACGAGCGAGTCCTGATCACATCAGATCCAGGGACAGGTAAAACTCGTGCAGTCCTTGATGCATTTGCAGAACTGGTAAAGCAAAACCCAGACAGTCGCATGTTGGTACTTGCACCACTGTCTATCCTGCAAGCCTCGTGGGTTGAAGACATTGAGAAGTTCACACCACACCTTACCTGTGTTGTAGCCTACTCAAAGAACAGAGAGAAAGCATTCAAGGAATCAGCCAACATCGTTATCACCAACCACGATGCAATCAAATGGCTCGACAAAAACAAAAAGTACATCGATGCCTTTGATACCATTTGTATTGATGAGTTCACTGCTTACAAGAATCGTGCAAGCCAACGATCTAAAGCAGCAGGTCGAGTCATCAAATCATTTAGCAGACGTATTGCCATGAGTGGTACACCCAACGGCAATACTATCCGTGACATATGGCATCCTACTAAACTGGTCGATGACGGTGAAAGGTTAGGCCCCTCGTTCTTTCCATTTCAACAGCAAGTCTGTGTTCCCAAGTTAATACAGCTGGGTAACCGCGTAGTAACAGAGTGGTTAGACAAAGAGAACGCAGAGGAAATGGTGGCTGTCCAACTGCAAGACATTACGATCCGACACAAGTTAGAGGATTGTATTGACATGCCAGAGCAGACAGTCACCATGCGTAAGGTAACTTTGCCTAAAAAAATACAGCAGCAGTATGAAACCTTTGCCAAGGACAGTGTGCTGTACACAGGTAAAGCTACCATCAATGCCATCAACGCAGGAGTAAAAGTAAAAAAGCTCCTGCAGTTATGCACGGGTGCAATATACAAAGAAGACGGCACATCAGAAGGTATCCATACAGAACGTTATGATCTGGTCATGGAGCTAGTCAAACAGCGTAAGCATTCACTGGTTGCATTCAATTGGAAACATGAACGTGATCACATGATTGCTATTGCTGAGAAAGAAGGCATTGCTTATCGAGTGATTGATGGTGATACACCGGAAGAAAAACGCAAGAAGGTAGTGGATGAGTTACAGCTGGGAGAACTACAAGTTGTATTCTGTCATCCACAAAGCGCAGGTCATGGGCTGACTATGACTAAAGCTACCTCAGTTATCTGGTGTTCACCAACTTACAATGCGGAACATTATCTTCAGTTCAACCGCAGGATCTATCGTGCTGGTCAAACCAAACGAACTGAAATCATTCAGATAGCTGCCAACGATACATGGGAGCCAGAGGTTTACAACAAGCTGGGTCACAAAATGAATCGTATGGAAGAGCTACTGAGCATCCTGAAAACCACAACGGAGATCAAACATGGGTAGAGTTAAAGACCTAGAAGTTGAGAGGTTAGAAAACCTAACTGAAGAAGAACAACAAAAAGAAATGGAAGAACAAGCATTAGCAGATATGGCTGAAGCTAGGTATCTTGAAGAATGTGAGCAAGAGGAGAGGAAAGAAAATGGAAAATGATATGATCAGCATAGAGCTAGATTATGAGATGTGGTGCAGCTTTTTAAAAGACACCAATATCCCACCAGAAAAATACACTGAGTACGCAACAAACCCTCACCAACAAATTAAAGTCGAGTTTACTGACAAAGAAGATGCGGCTCTTTGTATTGAGTACATAGGTAACTTTGACCCAGAAGAAAAGCTATCACCATTAGCTCCCGTGCCTGACGCATGGACTCCAGAAACTCTTCCTGATATGAAACTTGCAGAGATAGTACGTATTGCAGGTGGTAAAACTGCACGTAAGAAAGAGCTTGATGCTCAACTCAAAGATGTGAAAGGCGACCTTGAGATACTCAACTTTCATATCTTAAAGAGGTTAAAAGAAGAAGATCAAACAAAAGGAAAGTACGGTGATTTTACCGTATCTATTTCATCCCAGATTCAACCGCAGCCTGATCCCGACAAATGGGAAGAAATCTATCAGTGGGCGGTGGACAACGGAAGGACTGACATGTTGATGAAACGAGTCAACGCAGCACCTTTCAGAGAAGCTTTGGAAAGTGAGGACATTGAGAATCCACCATCGGATTTGATCGGTACTTACACCAAAGAAACAATAAACTTGAGACAATTGTAAAAGGAAAAAAACTTATGTCGAATGAAATGGCAATACTGTCAGAGAAGCCCAAATACCTAGTAGACTTTGACGAGTCGAAAGCTAGAGGCAACGAAGGCATTGATTCAAGTCAACTGGCTAAACCCAGGATGAAGTTGTTACAAGCCACTAACCCTGAACTGCTTGAAGGTTCAGAGAAATACATTGACGGAGCAAAGTCAGGACACTTTGTTGATATACTCAACAAGAAAACCTATGGCCCTGAGTTTCTTTGTATCAATATCGCAGTCAAAGAAACCTTTGTTATTGAAAATAGTTTCAATGCAGGGGGTGGATTCTTTGGTACGTTTGATAACCAACAAGACGCAGAAAGCCAAATAGAATCTGTGCTTAAAGAAAACAAAGAACTCAAAGCAGAAAACGTTGCAGTATGGCGACATCACGAGCATCTGTTATACCTTGCAGACAGTGATATGAACCTCAGTGCAACACCTGTACTTTGGGACTTAAAGAGCAGTGCTATCAAGCCTTCAAAAGCTTGGAACACTCAAATACATAGCCAAGCAGGTCATCGCTTTTCATACATATGGAAAGTAAAAAATGCTACAGCTAGTAACGGGAGTAACACTTGGTTCACATTTGCCACAGAGTTAGCTCGTGGGGACAGCGGTAATCCTTTGTACACACCAGAAGGATTAGTGCAGAATATTCAGGAAATGCTAGATTCAGATGGCTTTAGCTTCTAAACTATTCTAAAGAAACAAAGGATGATTTGTTCAGATTACGGGTGGGATCTGTAAGCGTTGATCCTTTCCTTTGTTTCTTGTCCCCTTTCATTGGAGGATCAACGCAACCACCCATTTCAATAATTTGCAGGAGGCAAATGTGGATATAGTTACACTCGACTTTGAGACTTTTTATAGTAAAGAGTTCTCACTCACCAAGCTTACCATTGTTGAGTATGTCAATGACCCACGATTCAAAGTGTGGGGCGTAGGCATCAAGATCAACCAAGACCCTACTGAATGGTACAGCGCAGACGAAACACAAGATGCAATTGACGCAATAGATTGGGACAACGCAGTTCTCGTGTGCCATAACACCATGTTTGATGGCTACATACTTACCCAGAAATACAATGCAAAACCTGCCAAATACGTAGACACAGCTTCAATGAGCCGTGGCTGGTGGCCCCACGAAAAGGCTAATCTCAAAGACTTAGCTATACGATTGTGGCCTGACGATGAAACCATGCGGAAAGGTGAAGAACTTATTACTTGTATGGGGATAGAAGACCTGTCACCAGAACAAGATGAAACAATTGGTGGCTACTGTATACAAGACGTTGATCTTACCTATGCAGCATACAAACGTTTCAATCTTGAGTTTCCAATGTCAGAAAGAGCAGTGATTGATGCTACTGTCCGTATGTTTACAGAGCCAGTGCTACACGTAGACAAAGAAAAATTGCAGCAATATCACGATGAAGAAGTAGCTACAGCCAAACAACTTATCGAGGATTCAGGTACAACACGAGAAGTGATGGCAAGCAACGTTAAGTTCTCAAAACTACTGGAAGAGATGGACATCACCGTGCCACTCAAGAAATCACCCAACACAGGGAAAATGATTCCTGCATTTGGTAAGAACGATAAAGCATATCAACAGCTACAAACAATGTATCCACAGCATAAGAACCTGTGGGATGCACGCACCGTAGTAAAGTCCCGTATCTCAGAAACTCGTGCCAAACGATTCATTGATTCAGTCCATGATGACGGAACAATCAGTGTGCCACTCAAGTATTACGGGGCGCATACGGGTAGGTTCTCTGGTGAGCAAAAGATTAACATGCAGAACCTACCCCGTGGCAGTGTGTTACGTACCTGTTTGATTGCCCCACCAAATCAACTGGTATACGTGGCTGACTTATCTAACATCGAGGCACGTATGACTGCGTACCTAGCAGGAGAAGAAAGTCTACTCAACCAGTTTTCTAATGGTGTAGATGTATACAGTAGTTTCGCCAGCAAAGTATACAATCACCCCATTAACAAAACAGACAATCCAACAGAAAGATTCGTGGGTAAAACAGCGGTGCTTGGCCTTGGCTACGGCATGGGGCATGTTAAGTTCCGATCTGTACTAGCCTCTGGATCAGGTGGCCCAGTGCTAGAGATACCTGAAGCTGAAGCACAGAACATCGTAAACACTTACCGCATGACCTACGCCACTATCCCCCATTTGTGGCGAGTGTTGGAAAACTTATTCGTAGAAGGACGATACTATACTTACAAAAATTGTTTGACCTTTGAGAAGGATAAGATAGTCTTACCTAATGGTATGCGATTAGTGTACCCCAAACTGCGAATCGACCAAGGCCAATTGACCTACAACACAATGCGAGGTCAAGAGAATACTTGGGGAGGGAGACTCACAGAGAACGCAGTACAAGCACTCAGTAGAATCATCATTACTGACGCGATGGATAAGATCAAACGAGAGTTACCGGAGTATCGAATAGCTCTCACTGTCCACGATGAAGTTGTAATCGTAGGACCTGATACGAATCCTGATGAAACAATGGAACATATAATTAACTGCATGGTAGTTGCACCTGATTGGTGTAAAGAAATACCACTCGATGCAGAAGGTGGATACGACAAATCGTACAGTAAATGACATGACAAGATTAGTTATCTCAAGAAAAATAAATCAAAGTGTCATCATCCATGAAAACGGTAAAGTCATTGCTGAAGTAAAGCTCAGCAAAGTATCTAACAAAACTGTAAAACTTACGTTTGATGCTGATGAAACAATCAGTATTGATCGAACTGAAAAATTAAATGGAGATTTAAATACCCATGAAACTGACCTTCCTTGAATCAACAAACGGTGTAGCTTTAGCCAAGCACATCTCAGGGGACGGGGTTAGAAATTATCCAATGGTGAAGAACTTCACCTCACATGAGCATACTGTTTCGGCTGACGAAGCAGGACTCATGGCCTTTGAACAGTACCTTAGAAACTATGCAAACAAAGGGTACTGTCTTCTCAAAGGCAACTTACGGGAGCCATTAGTCAACGAAAGCCGTGCCAAAAAGTCAGATCGCACAGCCTACACGCAACTCCTTGTACTGGATATTGATAAGCTCGTTATCCCTAACACAGTCATACGACAGAAAAACTTAAACAGTGGTGACGTACAATCTATTGCTGAAAAGATCCTGTCTCAAATGCCACCTGAGTTCCAAGAAACAAGCTACATTGCACAGGCATCTGCATCATTTGGACGAGACACTAGCAAAGTAAGCATACACATCTTCATGTTTCTTACTGTACCTATACCACCCAAAGCACTAAAGCTCTGGTTAAATGCAGCTAACTTTGAAACACAATTGTTTACAGATAACTTAACGCTTAGCAGTAACGGTCAATCATTGTCTTACCCATTGGACGTTAGTATTTCAGAGAACAGTAAGACTGTATTCATTGCACCTCCTACGTTTGACCCAGTAGAAAATGATCCGTTTGATTCTAAAGATGACCGGATCGTACTGGTTAAACGAAAGAAGCATCATGTTGATCTCGCTAGGTTCATGAATGACATCAATCCTGAATCTGTATTCCAGAAAACATCAGACGCAAAGAACACCTTGCGCTCACAGTCAGGGCTAAGCCGTAAGAAAAGCCAGATTAAAAACATCAAAGTAGGTATGCAGATCGAAGAGGTGCTACAGAACCCTGATCAAATGTCTATCTCTGTATCAGATGACAGCAACCTGCCATACATACGATGCAACGTAAACGGTGGAGACAGTAACGCTTACTACTTCAAGCTTAACTCACCGACCTATATGTATAACTTTAAAGGTGAGCCAATCTTTCCCATTGAAAAAGCCGACAGAGATTTTTACCTGTCTATCTTTGAACTGTATGAAGATAAGCAGCAAGAGATGGGAATCAGCCGCTATCCCATAGTCATGCGTGATTTCTTTACTGATCAGTATTACAACGGATTGTTTGATCCATCTCTCGATCAGTTCTCTGATGACTTCCCTCTGACACCTACGTCTAAAGGATCAGTCGAATCATTTATGTTGTCACATGGGCATCCACCGCCTGACTTCATACCAGAAGCAACTATCTTCTTTGATCCAACGGCTACAGAAAACCAGATCAATATGACTGCAGCACCTTTCTGGGTCAACATGTATAGGCGTACCAAGTATGTCCTTGAAGCTGACTTACATAAGAAAGAACTGGAGTACGGTAAAGCTCACACATTACAGGATGATTGCCCTCTCATTGCTACAATCATTAGTCATATACTTGGTAACGGTGAAGAAGAGTTTGAAAGGTTCATCAACTGGATGGCGTACATATTCCAGACCAGACAAAAAACAACTAAAGCCTGGGTACTAGGTGGTGTACAAGGCACAGGTAAAGGTGTCTTTTATTCTAAGATACTCAGACCATTGTTCGGACCAGAACATGTTCCCATGCGTACCCTTAGAAACATTGAGGAAAACTTTAACCTGTATATGCGGCAAGCTTTGTTCCTGATTGTTGATGAGTTCCACATGGGATCAGCCAGCACTGGAGTTAAACGTGTGGCTGACCAACTCAAGTCAGATATCACAGATGAAGCAATCACTATACGTGCCATGCGTAGTAACCAAACAGCACCGCCTAACTACACCAACTATATCTTCTTAACCAATCGTCCTGATGCAGTTAACCTAGAAGTAACCGATAGGCGTTACAATATACCGCCACGACAAGAAGTATCTTTGGAACAAGCGCATCCCAATGTCATAGATAACATGGATAAGATAGAGCTTGAGCTACCCAAGTTTGCAGGAATACTACATGGCTTTAAATACGATAAGTATCTGGCAACCAGAGTAGCTATCGACAATGCAGCCAAAGAACAGATGCGAGTTGTAAGTATGACTGTCTTTGAAGAGTTCTGTAGCTCAATCAAATCAGGTGATCTAGGATTCTTCACAGACATATTAGAAATTACACCAAGTAATGTGATGGATGGTGGCAGGATCTTAACTGCCCAACGATATGTAAAAGCATGGATAGCAGATAAACTAAACACAGCCGAGTACAGTATTATACCTGCTGAACATTTCCGTGCTGTGTATCACGTAATGACAGAACACAATCCAATCATTAATCAAAGACAATTCAAGAAACAGCTAAACAAAAACCACATAGACACAGAGGTACGAAAGCGTCCTGCATTTGGGGGAAGAGATAGTAACCCTATTCGTGGCGTTGTGGTAAACTGGTCAACACCGGAAGAAAACGTTAGGCATTTAGCAGATGAATACTTTGAAGATGAAGATAAGGTATTGTTAAATGTTTAACCTGTATGTGTTTGGCGCAATGTATGTCTTTCTCTGGTCGAGTTATCCCACTACAAGTGAGTGCGTGGAAGAACAAGAAAGACTTATTAACATGTTATCCACAGATCAATTTATTATAGAGTGCATCAGGATAGATGAAACTAATACCAGTTGAGTCGTTGCCGTTTGAACGACCAGAAAAATTAGGACCACTCAAAGCATGGAGCTTTTCAGCACTCAAAACATTTGAAGAATGTGCATACCGTGCTTATCTTAGCCGTGTACAAAAAATACCTGAACCAACTAACGCAGCAGCATCCCGTGGATCAAAGATACATGAACAAGCAGAAGCCTATGTCAAAGGTGAACTAGGGGAAATGCCTCAAGAGTTAAAAAAGTTTGCCCAAGACTTTGATCATCTCCGTGCGCTCTATGCAGATGCACGAGTAGAACTAGAAGGTGATTGGGGTTTCACTATGGATTGGGAGCCTACTTCATGGGTAGGCAGTACCACTTGGGTACGCATTAAACTAGATGCCTTGGTCTTTGAAGAAGATAACTCTGCTAGAGTCATTGACTACAAAACAGGCAAAAAATGGGGCAATGAAATAATGCACGGGCAACAGTGTCTACTGTATGCCATCGGTACGTTCTACCGCTACCCAGAAATAGAAGCAGTGCAAACAGAACTTTGGTATCTCGACAAACAACAAACCACTAAAAAGTTTTACACTCGCAATGAAGCATTAAACTTTGCTGCAAGTTGGCACAACCGTGGTGTGGCTATGACCACAGAGGAAAACTTTACGCCTTCCCCTAGTGCAAGTGCGTGCCGTTGGTGCAGTTACAAAACAGGAAACCCTGCTCCTTGTGAGTGGGGGATAACTTAATGCTCTTTAATGGACACATAGTAGACGATAACGTTAACCACCCACCCCATTACACCAAGGGCGACATTGAATGCATTGATGGTATCAAAGCAAGCATGTCCCATAATGAATACCTCGGATACCTAAAAGGTGCAGTAATGAAATATTTGTGGCGGTATCAATATAAGAGCAAACCAAAAGAAGACATACGAAAAGCCATCTGGTATCTTCAACGCTTAGAGCAAGAACTACCCGACACGGATGAACGAACATAGCTTTGTAAAATCTGTACATCGCAAACTCCCCGTTGATTTATATAAATGGAAAATACACGACTCTTACACTAATGGTGTACCAGATGCTATGTATGCAGGAAACAAAGCTATTTTATTTATCGAATACAAATACGTGCCAGCGTTACCCAAGATTAAAACTACTCCAATTAAAATCAACCTAAGTAAATTACAGCTACAATGGTTAAATAACTTTGTTGATATGGGCCACAATGCTGTTGTCGTAGTAGGTACTGAAGACAAAAATGTACTAATTCTGAAGGATAAACAGTGGAATAAGCCTATATCCAAAGAAAACTTCTTGAAAAAAGCTGTAAAACCCTCTGATTTATCTAATTTCATCTTAAATGTTTGCACCAATATAGAAAAACCAGTACGATGATCTTGTTTGAATCTCCAAATTTAAACATAAGTTTTTTTCATGGATGTACCACCTTAAAGAAGGCCCAAGTTATCTCCCACTTGGGCCTTTCTTTTTTCTATCTCTTTACTATAATGTCCTAACCTAACTAGGAAAGTGAGGACACTATGGGATTTTTCAAATGGCTATCCAGTTTTCTTGGCGATAGCGACATCGCAGATAAAACTGCAGAACATTTAGAAACAGTTAGAACCAGAGATTCTAAAGGACGTTTTATTAAAGACGATCCTAACACTCCTGAAAACGAAGCCTTTACCACTAGAAAAAAGAAACGTAAATCAAAATGAAAGTTGCTTTCTTTGATAGCAATAACATAATTACTTCTGTTTCTTCTGGGCCAGCAGATATGTTTGCTGAGTCTTTAAAAGATAGAACTGATTACATTGAGCTAGACGAAGACACTAACGTTGATTTTGAGTACCCTCAAAAAGTAGAAGATGGGAAACTCGTAGCCAGAACAAAACCAACTGATTTGCAAAAAGCAGAGTTTCAACAACACCTGCGAAAACAACGTGACTCTATACTTGGACAATCTGATTGGAGATTAGCAGTAGATTCTCCAATGACAACAGAACAAAAAACTGCATGGCAAACATATCGCCAACAGTTACGAGACTTACCTGCCAGTTACACAAATGAAACTGACATAACAAAAGTTACTTGGCCTACGGAACCCTCATAATGTCTAACGCACCTTATTTCTACAAAGCTACATTAAAACGAGTTGTTGATGGTGACACAGTAGACGTTGACCTAGACTTAGGATTCAACGTATCACTGACCAACCAACGTATTCGTTTCTATGGGGTTAACGCACCTGAGTCACGTACAAGGAACCTCCAAGAAAAAGCAGCTGGCAAAGCAGCTAAAGCCAGATTAAATGAACTGCTTGAAAATGCAGACTTACACGTACACAGTTTCGGCAAGGGTAAATACGGACGTATTCTTGGTGTACTGTATAACGGAAAGAAAAATATTTTTAATACCATGTTAAAGGAAGGACACTTACGTGAGTATGATGGTGGTAAACGGGAGCCGTGGTTCTAGCATTTCTGCTTGTTGTCTTAGTCGAAGGGGAAATTGTGTCAGATGATAGGATGCTCTTTCGCAATATTCACAGATGCAATGTCTTCAGTAGCGCAGTTGAGCAAGGGAAGTGGAGTATTAACGACCGTCCTTACTATCGCCAACAAAATATTACGGCTTACTGTATCCCTAAAAGAGTTAACAAAAACCAAATCTTCTACGATTAAAGGAGGATCTATGTGGCAAATGAGTGCTTTACTTGGTGTTGGGTTAATTGCTATGTCTGGTGCATTTAAACTGTACTACGATAAAGCAGAAGCGCAAAAAGAAACAATGGCTGCAGAGTTAAGACAAGCAGCAGACAATGAACTGTTACTAGAAAATAGTATCAAACAACTCAACAGCCAAGTGATACAAGCAGAAGAAGACAAACAGAAAGCCTTTGAAAAGATTAACGTGCTGCAAGAACAAAACAACCAAGCTCGTGAAGAAGTTAGCAAACTCAAAAGTAAGTTTGATAAACACGACATGAACATGCTGAGCTTACGCAAACCCAAGTTAATTGAAAACATAATCAACAAAGGTACAAAGGAGGTGTTAGGTGAATTTGAAAGTATTACTTCTCCTACTGCTAACCTGTAGCGGTTGCAGCTTAATAGGAAACGGACAGTACACACCAGAAACTAAAGCAGTAGAAGTAGTGACTATTACTAAACCTGCTGCAGTCTATCACCCACCTCTACCTAACAAGATCAATACAAAACCTGTTGAATGGAAAGTTTTAACGCCAGAGATTATGGATGAGTACCTCACAGATTTAAAAGAAGGCAATGCACCCACCAATGTTTATTACGGTGTTAGCCCTGTTGGGTATGAAAACCTGTCCGTTAACATGGCAGAAGTAAAAAGATATATTCGTCAAATCCTATCTATAGTAACCTATTACAAAGAGGTAAATGAACCAGAGGATAAAGATGAATAAAGAACTACAACCAGGAAGTGAGTATGAAAAATACGATACAGATGGTGATGGCGTAGTAACAGATGCAGAACTTGCTACCACTGAACGACTGCAAGCCTTAGAGTTACAGAATGAGAAAGCCGAGGCGCAAAAAACGATGTGCTGGTTCGCCTTGTTCGGTATGCTCCTCTACCCAAGCGGTATTGTGATTACGTCTTTTTTGAAACTAGACCAAGCTGCATCTATACTAGGGGACATTGCTAGTGTATATTTCATATCCGTGTCAGGCTTGATTGCAGCCTTCTTTGGTTTCCAAAGCTTCAATAACGGAAAGAAATGATTGAATTAGCAATAGGAATTACCATCGGTTATATACTGGGAAAATATGTATGGCGGTAGATGTAAAAGTACTTTATGACGAAATAGCAGACGATGAAGGCAAGGTACTTCATGCATATCTCTGCACAGAAGGCCATGCCACCGTTGGCATAGGGCATAAAATCCTTCACACCGATCCAGAAGTTAGTTTGCCTATCAGAGATGCTTACGATAGTGCGCCAGCAGAAGACAGTATTACAGAGCATAGATGCTACGAGTTATTCCAAGAAGATGTGCAGCTTGCTATAGATGGTTGCAGAAGAATATATGATAGCTGGGAGGAACTACCTCAAGAAGCTCAGCATATTCTTGTAAACATGTGTTTCCAAATGGGACCAACTGGCCTTGGTAAATTTAAACACATGAACCAAGCAGTAGAAGATCAAGCTTGGGGACAAGTAGCACTTGAAATGGATGACAGCAGGTGGAGTAAACAAACTCCAGAACGAAGCAAACGTTTACGGTTACGAATGCTTGCACTAGCAGATACATAGGAGCCAATATGCACAAAGGTAAAAAATGTTACATTAATGCGCCAGCAGGAAAACCTATCCGAATGGAAAACAAAAAGCCCAACAAAGGCTACTCAAAGAAAAAGAAAACTAACGCTTAGAAGCTAAGATAGTTAATCCACCTGCTCCTCTACGCCAACGGGACGTACCAGAAATAGACGCTGCTCTCCACACTAAATAGTATTTATCGTTGGATGTTGGTGTGCCAAATTGAAATTGCACCGCACCATTTGTACTGATGTTATTATCACCATCTATTATAACTTGTGTGCCATTTGGGTTTCCCCCAATGCTATCCCCTTCTGAGAAAGTAGATGTTGACTTATGAATTGCTAAAAACAAATCAGTATCACTTCCATTGTTTATAACAAGAAAATTTATTGTACCTATACAAGTTACTGCTGTAGGAAAAGGAGAAGAAAAAGCAGCAGGACTGCTATAAACACCTACTACTCTCCATGTAGTATTAACTAATTCAGTAGCATTATAATTTGAAGCGCCTACACCATTAAATCCTATTGCACTCCATTGATTAGTTACAGGTACAGTAACTGCATTCCCTGCAATTGCTAGTGTATTTACTGAAGCATTATCTATAAAAGCTCCTGCAATCGTCCCGTTAGCAGACAAAACAGCATTAGTACCATTAGTTAAATCATTTTGAGTTGGATAAATTTCTAATGCAGATAGTTTAGCTGTATTGGCGTGCATCACACCACTAGCATCAATACTAAAACTTCCAGTACGAGTATTAGAATTACTAATTGTCCATTTAGCAGGGTTCTGATGCGTAATCTTCCAAGCGTTAAATGTACCTGACCCTGTTGTTCGTACTGGTTTATAAGTTAGTGTGCCTCCTGAAAACGTAACAACACGTACATCCATATACACTGCAGTATTAGCATCAGGCACACAACGTAACGTTTCTCCTGCATTATAAGTAGGAGTAGGCGTACCTGTAATAGCAAACGTTGAGTTAGCTCCACTACCAGCCAAAGCACGAGAAGTAGTAGACGTAGTTAATCCTTTATTC
>Ga0163180_10000048_pt1 | contig 56414 bp, 59 predicted proteins | sample AtlANTMetagenome_2_FD_109647 | JGI IMG/M metagenome (GOLD analysis project Ga0163180, IMG submission 109647) | Marine eukaryotic phytoplankton communities from the Atlantic Ocean - Atlantic ANT 4 Metagenome | ecosystem: Environmental > Aquatic > Marine > Oceanic | place: North Atlantic Ocean...
AAATCTGTGTCGGCTTTGTGTGTGTGTGTGTGTGTTAAGTTCATAATTTTAAAGTTCTAAATTGTTAATAAATGTTTCTAATTCTTGGCAGTTGTTTTGAATGGTTGCAAGTTCCATTTCATAAGATAAATTTTTCATTTTGTATTTCATTTTAGTTATAATTAATTTCTAATATTATTTCAAATCTAAGTATAATTATTTAAATATTCTAATTTATTTCTATTTTATTTTTAAATCTCTTTGTAAGATCCTGGAACTCAGTGAGTTATGCACAAAAAAAACTACAGCTTTTGGGGTGGTTTTGTTTGGGTTTTGTGGGTGTCGGTGTGGGGTTAACTCTTCCCTCTCTCTATGTGTTTAGGGGAAGGTTAGCAAAGGGAAGGACAAAAGAAGGGAGAAACAGAGAGAAAACAGAAGGAACAAAGGGACAAAGCAAGGGAACAAGAGGAGCAAAGGGAGGGAGCACCCTCCACCGATGGCAAAAGTTGAAAAAGTTGCATAAAAAATTTTAAATAGTCGAGGGGGTAGCAAAAAAAAATCAGTTTTCGATTGGGGGGGTGTCAACTGTAATCCCACATATAACCCTCAACCCCTATGTATCTGAACAAATAAAAATATTTTTACTATCTTTGTTCAAAACGAAAGACATGGCAATGAAAAACGCAACATATTTTAACAATGGTCTTTACATTAAAGATGGTAGGTTAGTGAATTACCAAATGGATCCAGGAATGACTGGAATTAGTCAAGCATCATTGTATAGAAAACAAATGAAAAAGCAATATAAGATAGATTGTATCGCAGATGGTATCGAAAGAGCCAAGATGAGAATGGATGGCGATAAAGATATCTTTGAATATTAAAAAGAAATTCCCAATTGTTCTGTTTTGATTATTTGTGAGAGAGGTTCTAATGAACCTCTTTTCTTTTTGTACCTATTCCAACACTAAATCCTATAACAAACACAGTTCAACACTAAATCAACACTTCATAACTTACTCTTTTTCAGTATATTATATTATATAGTGTTAGTTGTGTTAAAAAAAACACTAAATTTGTAGATAAGCAACAGTATATATATAGAAAAATACTATAGTGCAAAAAAAGTTTACAAACATTAGCACCATTAACACTAATATTCGTATCTTTACTGCATTATAATTAAATAAAATCCTAAATGAGTAACCAAGGCTATATCCCTAAAGACTTAACCTTCGATAGCAAAGGCAGACAAAAGCTAATTGAAGGAATCACCAAAATTTCCAAAGCAGTTAAGAGTACACTCGGCCCACGCGGTAAAACAGTTCTTATAGAATCACCCGATCACTTAGGTGGAATCACAATAACTAAGGATGGAGTGACTGTTGCTAAAAGTATTTACTTAGATGATCCAGTTGAGAACCTATCTATACAAATGATGAAGGATGCAGCCAACCGAACCGCAAGTGTTGCAGGTGATGGGACAACAACTGCTATAGTTTTAACTGAGGCTTTGATAAAAGCTGGTAACATTCACATCACTCCAGACATGAATACCACTGAAGTGATTCGACACATAAACAAAGTCAGTGAATATATACTTTCAGTATTGAAACGAAGAGCAGTCGAGGTTGATGACAAAGCATTGGTAGAGGTTGCAAGTATATCTGCTAACAATGATACAGAGATTGGAGAGATAATTAGTAAAGCATATGAAAAAGTTGGTAAGCATGGAATCGTTACAGTTGAAAAGTCTATGACTTCGGAAACATATGCGGAAGTTACTAATGGAATCAAAGTAGATAGAGGATATACATCTAACCTATTTATAAATGATCAAAGAAAAGATGAATGTATACTTGAAGATGTAAAAGTTTTAGTATGTGATACTGAGATTAGCAACATACTACAAATTGAAACTGTACTTAAACCAATCATTCAACAAAACCAAAAGCTACTTATCATTGGACAATGTTCTCAAAATGTAATAAACACTTTGGCCGCGAATGTTGTTCGTAATGGCTTGAAGCTTTGTAATATTATTCCACCAAACTTTGGATATAAGAAAAATGAATTGATGCAAGACATTGCAGTATCAGTTGGTGCAAAGTATTTCTCAGAATCAACTGGTGATGACTTGAGTTTGATTACACCAAATGACTTAGGACATGCAGATAAAATTATTGTAGGTAAAGAATCATCAGTAATAATTAAACACGATCAATTAACTGATGAGATAAAACAAAGAATACAAGAACTAAAAGAACAACAACAAAACACAAAGCATAATGAAGAAAAGAAATTTATCAACGAAAGGATTGCAAGTCTTAGTGGTGCAATTGGTTGTATTTATGTTGGAGGTAACAGTGATGTAGAACAAAAAGAAAAATTTGACCGAGTCGATGACTCGGTATGTGCTGTTAAATCAGCACTTGATGAAGGTATCATCGCAGGTGGAGGAATAGCTTTGTGGGAAATAGCAGATGGACTTGGAGGAGTAGCTCCATTAGATAATGACAAGGATGCATCTAAAGAAGAAAAGATTGCATACCATATAATGTATGAAACTATAAGAACACCTTTGATTCAGATATTAGAAAATGCAGGTAAGGATTATAGTAAGATTACAAACGAATTTAAAAAAGTAAAAAACAAAAAAAAGATATGTTTTGGATATGATGCCAAAAACGAAAAATATGGAAACATGTTTAAGTTAGGAATCATCGATCCTTTAAAAGTAACCAAGAATGCATTAATAAATGCAGTCAGTGTAGCGACTACTATACTATCCACAAATGCTATAGTAACTCATGCACGAATTAAACAATCAGATTAATATGCCAATACACAATTACATCTTCGACTCTTATAGACAAGAAGTAAAAAAGATTAAAGAAGCTATAGAACTATTAGAAAAAAATGGTTATATGGTGTACAACAAAGACAAGAAATATGACTCCCATAGGAAAGTATATAGTAATACAGAAGATTAACGAAGAAAAAAAAACAAAGTCAGGACTTTTACTTTCATCGGAAGATGTTGAATCCTTTAGATATCAAAAAGGACAAGTAGTAAAACCTGGTACTGATGTTTCAGTTATTAATGAAGGAGATGTTATATTCTATGATAAAGCTGCTGGTCACAGTATGTTTATCAAGGATGAGACATTTACTATTATTTCTGAGAGAGATGTCGTTGTTGTTTTATAGTCTTGTTTAAATCTTTAATAAAGTTCTTAAATACTTTTTCCATATAACTTGCATCATGTTTGAATAATGGATTAGTTGATTCAGGTATCTCCTCACCATTTAGTTTCTTATATACACTATTGATCATTCGTTTGGCTTTATATGTTAACTCATATAATGTAGTTTCATTACCAGTTCTCTTTCTCCACACATGAATCCAACCATCTCTTAGTAACATACGAAATCTTTTTTCATCCCAAGACATTAATTCATTAAACTCTTCAAACTTACTTTTATTAAAGACTTGTTCACTATATAAGAACAATAACATATCTAAGTCAGGAGTACCAATACCATAAGTAGCTTTTACCCAAAACCTTACAACCCTCCAATACTTGAGGTAATCGTGATCGGGAGTCACACGAGCTCGTGCTTTTCTGATGTGAAGACCTTTAAATTTCATTCAATTAAATTATATATCTTTGTAAAGATACGAACAAAAAAATATATCATGGGTGTAAAAGTTAGACCAATCAAGAAAACTAAGAGTGCCAAGAAGCGTGCTACAAAGCTAACTGGAAAGATTGCCAAAATGAAAGCTAAAGGTAAAACTAAGCGTGCGGCAAGATTAACCAAAAGAAAAACTAAAATTGATAAGACTGGGAAAAGAGGAACTGGAAGAACAGTAGCTAAAGTTAAAAAAACAGCTAAAAAAATCCAGGGCAGTAAAGCTGGTAAGATAGTATCTGCAGCAGTTAAGGTATATCAAAATGTAAAAAAGGGTAAAGTTAAAGGAGCAGTAGAATCTGGTAAAGCATTAGTGTCTGCGGTAAAAGCAAAAAGAAGTTACCCTAAAAAAACAATTAAAAGAGTTAGAAAAACTAAAAGAGCATAGCTATGAGTAAACTAAAAAGAATAAAAAGAAAAATTAATAAAGGCGTAAAGAAATTTAAGAAAGCTAAAAAGATAGCTAATGCCTCTATAAATAAAAAAGGAAAGAGAGCTGGTGCTGAAAGAACAAGAGCAGTAAGAAAATACAAAGCTTCTACAAAGAAAAATGCTAAGGCATTAGCAATACAGAAAGGGATTAAAGGGAAAGCGAAAAATAGTCCAGCAAAAGCTAAATCATTAGCAAAAAGTAAAAGAGCTGGTGTGAGTAAGTCTAAAGCAAAACTTATAGCTAAATCCGAAAAACTTGCAATGAAGAAATTGAATCTTGTAGGTTCTAAAAAAAGAAGAGCTACAAGAGGCAAACACCTTGATAAAAGGCAAAGTAGAATTACCAAGAAATTAAAGAAATAATAAATAACTAACTAAACTAATATAACATGGCAAGAGTTGACCGAATATTGCGTAGATCTGACAGATTAGCGGATCGAGCATACAAAGCTGCAAGTAAAGGTAAAGGCAGAAAAGCTTATAGACTTAGAGCTAAGTCTAACAAAGTTGCTGCTAAAGCAAGAGATGTAGCATGTAAAATCAATGCAAGAGGCAGAAAGGTTTGTAGAAAAACTAAAAGAAAAAACAAAGGACCTGCATTGTTTAAGTATAGAAGATAATGGCAAAAAAAATAATTAATAATTATAAATTTAAGCCACATAAAAAAAGACCTGGTGTCCACAGTAAAAACCGATTTACAAAACAAGTCGGTGGAAAGTATTACAGTGGTAGACTATATAGAGGTCAAGGAAGATAAAAATTAAAGTTATGAGTGATAGATGTAAAATTCAAGTATTAGGCAAAGACCCTAACAACTCTAAAAAACCTGCAAGGTTTTCTGATGATCCTAAAGTTAGAAGAAAACAAAAAATGGATTTAGCTGCGTGTAGAAAAGGAAAAAGAGAAGATCTGTTAAATAAAGGTAGAGAAAAAGTAAACGAGTTATTTAACAAGAAGAAAGATTCGATAGATGAGTAAAAAAGAAAACCCATGTAAAGGCAAAAAGAAAGGAACTAAAGCGTTGCTTACTTGTCAATATAAAAACAAACAGATTTCTCAAAAGAAGTATATAAGAAAAATGAGAAAGATAACTGGCAAGAAACAAAGCTTGGCAGATATGAGTGGAATCAACTACACTATCAGTGGACAAGCCCTGAGAGGAAAAGAATAAATTAACTATATTTGTATAAACAATAAAAATTAGAAATTATGGCACAAGGTTATAATGCAAGACTTGATGAATCATTAGGTGGAAGACACAAAGGTAAGCACAAACAATCCTTCAAAGATAGAAGAGATGAAAGCAAAGCAATGTCTAAGAAAAAGTATGGACATGCATATGGAGCTGACAAAGGAATGTCTTACAGACATAAGTCTACATGGAAGGTTCACAGTTTTAAAAAATAAATAAGATGGCAAAAGGTTTCCCACAAATCAAGAAATCAAGACAAGGTGCATTTACATCTTGGGCTAAAAAAAATGGATTCAAAGATGCATGTAGTGCGGCTAATGCAGTCATGAAGAAAAAAGATAAATATTCTTCAAAGGTTGTTTCAATGGCCAACTATGCAAAGAACTTTGGATGCAGTATGAAATAACTTAAATTTAATTACATGGCGAAAACTAAAAAACCAGTTTCGAAAAAAAAGGCAGTGGTAAAAAAACCAGTGGCTAAAAAAGAAACAAAGAAAAAAATAGTAAAACAAAAGGCGGAGATCAGTGTCAAAGCTGGGCCAGTGCAAGTAGCATATATTCCAAGAAGAATTGACAAGCTTCCTCCACCAGAAATATATTTAAAAAAACAAAATGGGTAAATTATTTGTAAAATTTGGACTATGGATTCAAGCAGCATGGTGTAAGTTTCAATGTTGGTGGAATACCATCATTAGTAAACTTTTATTTAATGTAGAGTCTTGTCCTTACAAACTTTGTAAATGTAATAAAAAATGAAATCAAGAGGCTTAGGCGATAGTATAGAAAAATTTACTAAAGCAACAGGAATAAAAAATGTTGTTAATAGAGTAAGCAAAGCAACAAACACCGATTGTGGGTGTAATAAAAGGAGAGATACATTAAATCGTATTTTTCCATATGATAGATAAAGAGATTTTTAACCCTCTAAATAAATAAAAATGGCATATCCAAAAATAACGGTTAACACCAATAAAGCACTTGCGGTTATAGCAAGTGACTCAATTCCAATTCCTTCACCAAATGCACAACAATTAGTAGGAGTAACATCTGCAGCAACTACAGACAAACTGGTTGCAGTAGGATCAGACTTTTCTAATGTAGTCGTTGGTGATATAGTATACAACACTACAGATAACACTGTTGCGACAGTTACAGCAATTGATTCTTCAACAATATTATCAATTAGTGCTGATATATTTACATCTCCTGAAAACTTTATTGTATTCCAGGCTGGACCTCACTTTGAACAAAGAATAGAATCATCGACTGGATGTATTCTTTATGTTGGAAGTAGTGAAGCTACTATGGATGTAGCAAAGTCTTTTGTAGATGTAAAAGTAAAATCAGTAAGTGGCGATATAGTTACATTTAGTAACTTCCCAGTAGGTGATTATTTACCTATTCAAATCTTACAATTGTATGCAACTGGTACAGATGCAGCAGCAGATAATAATTGTTTAGCAATTTGGTAATATGAATGGTAAAAAACAAAATAAGTCTGGAAAAAAAGGCAACGTGATTTGTAAAAAAATGCGTGTCAATGGGCAAATGAAAAAAGTTTGCAAACCAGTAGGTAAGGCTAAATCTAAACAAGAAGCTTTAATGCGTAGATATCCTAAAAAGAAGATGACTGCTCAAGAAGGTAAAAAACAAATAAGACCTAACAGAATAATAATAAATTAAAATGCAATATACTCAAACAAACACTGTAAGTGATAAAATAACATTTAACTATATATATGTAGAAAAGAAATGAGCAAACAAGATCTAACTCCCGACAGTAAGTTTAGTTTAACGATAAAAGAATTAGTTGCTGCAGCAGTTGGATTCTCATCTCTTATTGCAATGTATTTTACACTACAAGCTGACATAGCAAAAGCTATGGAGCTACCTGAACCTGAAGTTCAAAAAATTGAGTTCGATTATAAAGATCAGTTGGTGAGATCGACCATTGAACTTACTCAAGAAGATGTCAAAACCATTAAATCCGACATCGAAGAAATCAAAGAACAATTAAATAAAATGGATGAAAGACTTTATGAAATAAGTAGAAAATGAAAACATGGATAATATTATTGTTATTTCCTATCTACCTAAGTGCTCAGAATTTTAAATCAGACATTTCGGTAGTTCAATTTTCTGCTCCATTTACTAAAGATTCTGAGATTTCACTTAAACCTTTCAAAGACTATAACACTTATACTTTTTTAATTACTGAAAAACCAAAAGTATTTGCAGAAGAAAAAATTGTTTTTCTTCCTACTCTTATATTATATTATAACAACAAAGAGATTGTTAGACTTGAAAGTGATATTTCACTTAAATTACCTGAAAATGCTGAAGACACAATACAGCAACATATTGATGAAATTATAGAAAGTAAATTTTAACTATGAAAAAACTAATAACAATAATACTATTAATGATGTCCTTTAATATACAAGGACAATTTTTAAAAGAGCTATATAAAGATGTATTTAAATATGCAACTGTCTATGTAGCTGGAGATATCGGTAATGCATATGAAACTCAAAGACCAGATTACTTTGTAAGAACTGATCCTGATAATTTGTATGATGTACCACAAGTTATAGACAACACTGTATATCACCCTTATGATTATAGAATAGGTGTCGGTATTAGAAAGTTGGCAAGATTTGATTACGAAATAAAAGCTAAAAATTATTACGATGGAACTGAAAACAACAAAGCTTTGTCTTCACCAACTGCGGCAGTAAAAGGATTTGAGTATTTACTTCATTATGAAAAAGAAAGAGAAAGATCGGAAGAGTTTGTAAACTCAAGATTTTTTATCAGACACACTGGAAAAAATCATATTATAAAACTTGAACAAAGAGAAGAAGGTAATGTTGGTTTTAAATATCAAAGTGCCGAAGTAAGATTTAGATTACCCATTGGAAGTAAATTTAGTATAAGTGCGGGTGCAATAGCACGATCACATCAAAAAGCATATGGATATAATCCAATAGAGATATGGCTTAATGAACTTGATGATAGTGGAAACCCAGTTAACCCTTGGTACACATTAGGTTTTGAATATGGATATGATGATATATACTATTCATCAACCGATGAATATGGTAATAATATATATGACTGGTATTGGATAGATGGTGATGGTAATATAGTAGCTCATACAGATGTACAATTTAGAGATTTGATTTTTGGTGACTTGATGAACAGATATAACAATGAGATATGGGATCAGTTAGATGCATATGCGGAAGTTGCTCCTATTGTAGGTTTTGATATATATCATCACACTGATAAGTTTTGGTTACATTCATATGCTAACTGGATATTACCATATCATAAATACTTTAAAGGTGATTCTGACTTCAACTATTTAAATAGAAACAACTGGGGTCTTGGAGGATTGAGAGAAGATTCTTCACCAGAACAATGGTCAGATTATCAGTTCGGTTTAATTACTGGATGGAAAATTACAAAAACATTAGGTATATTTATAGAAGGTGAATACACTAAATTTTGGGATTCTAAAATTTATAATTCATCAGTTGGCTTAAACATTAGATTATAGTGGAAAAATTAACACCTCATATTACTATAGCAGAAGCAACACATTCAAATACTGCAAAAAGATTAGGTATAGAAAACAAACCTACCGATGAACATTTAGGTAATATGCTTACTGTTGGACAAATGATATTTGAACCTCTTCGAGAATATGTTGGTGGACCTATAAAGATAAATTCATTTTATCGTTCACCTGAATTAAATAAAGCAATCGGCGGATCGGCTCGGTCACAACATTGTAAAGGACAAGCAATTGATATCGATGATGTATATGGATATAAAACCAATGCACAAATGTATGAATGGATAAAAGAAAATTTAGACTTTGACCAAATGATTTGGGAGTTTGGAGACATGCATAATCCATCTTGGGTACATGTGTCTTATGTAGATGCACAAGAAAATAGAAAAAGATGTTTGAAGGCATATAAAGAAAATGGCAAAACTCGATATTCAGTAATTTAGTAAATTTGTATAATGGCAGGAAGAACAAAAAAGAAAGGTAATAAAATTTGTCCAGCAGGAATAGCTTGGGCAAAAAGAACTTTTGATAAGTACCCTTCTGCTTATGCAAACATGGCTGCAAGTAAATATTGCAAGAACCCTAACTACGCAAAAAAAAGTAAGTAATGGGTGAATTAAAAAAATGGGTAAAACAAAACTGGGTTCGCATTGGGACTGATGGTAAAATCAAAGGCAAGTGCGGTACTTCTAAAAACAAGAAAAACCCTGATCGATGTTTGCCTTTAGCTAAAGCAAGAAGACTTTCTAAAAGTAAACTTCGTGCTACTGCTAAGAAAAAGAAAAGAGAAGGAGCTACTGGTAAACAGTTTGTTCGTAATATAAAAGGTGTAAGATAATGGCATATCCAAAGAAAAAGAAAAAAGGTGAGATAAAAAGCTTTCCTCCTGGAATGAAAAAGAAAGCAAGACTTGGAGCTTCAGGGCATTTAGGCTTGGTAGTTTCAGGCGGTGGTAGTGCTTTTGTAAAGGGAGCAAGACTATTAAAAGGGTACATTAAAAAAAAGGTTTTAAATAAAATGTCCAACCGAAAGAAAAAGAAAAATGCCAATAAGAAGAACAACAAAAGGTAAAGGTGCTAACTACAGACCAACGAAAGCTGGTGCTGGTATGACAAAAAAAGGAGTAGCTGCATATAGAAGAGCTAATCCTGGTTCTAAATTAAAAACTGCAGTTACTGGTAAAGTAAAAAAAGGAAGTAAATCTGCAAAAAGAAGAAAGTCATATTGTGCAAGAAGTTTAGGTCAACTAAAAAGAAGTAGTGCTAAAACAAGAAATAACCCTAACTCGAGAATAAGACAAGCTCGAAGAAGATGGAAATGTTAATATGAAAGAAATTTTAGCTAAAATATTTGGAGGAGCTGCAGGCGGTGTAGCAGATAAACTAACCAATGTAGTAGATAAGTTTGTTAGAACGAAAGATGAAAAAGCTCAGTTTGAAAAAGAGATGACTCAAATTTTTATACAAGCAGAATCTGAGCAACAAAAAAATGTTACTGATAGATGGAAGTCAGATATGGCATCAGATAATAAGTTGTCAAAATCAGTAAGACCCCTTACACTTATATTTTTATTTGTCTCTACAGTTTTGCTTATCTTTATTGACTCAGGATTTATTAACTTTGCAGTTGATGATGAATGGAAGGAACTTTTGAAAATGCTCCTCATTACAATAACTGCGGCTTATTTCGGTGGGCGTAGTTATGAAAAGGGTAAATCAATAAAAAAATAAATAGATGGCCAGAATTGCAACATATGTAAATGACACGAATGTAGTCGGTGCTGATAAGTGGATTGGCTCAGATTCACAGAATAATTGGCAAACCAAAAATTTTACCGCACAAGATGTAGCTAACTTTATAAATGGAGCTGGTAACGAAAGTCAAATATTTAAATACAAATATGATCAAGCGGGAGCACCTGGGACAGTTAGACCTGCAGGAAGTATAACCTTTGGTGCAGGTGGAGCTCAAACTGTAGCTTTAAATACAGTCACTGGTTTTGTGTTAAGTGTATCTACAGAAAACCAAGGTGGAAAAACATTAAATGTATCTACATGGTACAACTCACCATTAGTTGGTTCTGACATTTTATTATCACAATGTGATGATATAACACAATGGGGAATATACAGATGGGTGTCGGCAACACAAAAGGCTGATCCTTTGTTTTATGACATTGTATTGACTCACACCAACAGTAATGGGAGCTTAACAGCGGGTAAAGATTATTTTATATCTTTGCTTACATATAATGCGGCTGGAGCTGGAGGTGATAAAAATGAGGTAAGTGCCCAGTTTACAGTGCCCCCTGGAGGAGGCTTTGTAAATGTTGACCATACTCTAAATAAATTTCCCTCAGTGCAAATAAGTGAAGGTACTCAAGCGAGTCCAACACAAATTATAAATTGTAAAATAACTTATGTGAACACCTCACGAGTTAGGTTAGATTTTGATCAAGGCTTTACAGGGGTGGCAGTTTTAAACTAAAAAAATTATGGCAATAAAATATTTATCTAATATAGACTTAACCAATGGTCAATTAAAAAACTTTAAAGTTGACAATGTTACTTCTGATCCTTCTGTTTCTGGTGAAGGACAATTAATTTATAGATCTGACACCAATGTACTAAAATATTATAATGGTAGTGCATGGCAGACTGTAGGAACAAGTGGAGGTTCGGTAACTTCGGTAGCATTATCTATGCCCGCAGCATTTTCTGTTGCTGGTTCACCAATAACTACTAATGGTACATTTACAGTTACTGGAGCTGGCACTGCTTCACAAGTTGTTTTAGGAAATGGTGCATTAGGAACATATACTACTGGTACAATGTCAAGCTTTACTTTGACTGCAGACAGTGGAAGTAATCAAACAATAACCGATGGCAATACTTTAGATATTGCAGGTACTGGAGGAAGAGTAACAACTGTAGTTGGAAACACCGATACAGTTACTATTGATTTAGCAACAAGTGGTGTGACTGCAGGAAGTTATACATCGGCTGATATTACAGTTGATGCATATGGTAGAATAACTACTGCTGCAAGTGGTGGTGCTGGAACAATGTCATCATGGACATTATCTGGAGACAGTGGCTCATCTCAAACTATTCAAGATGGAAACACTGTAGATATTGAAGGAGGAACAGCAATTTCTACTGTAGCTGGAGCAACAGACAAATTAACAATTAACTTAGATGACACTTCTGTAACCCCAGGCTCTTATACTTATTCAAGTATAACTGTAGACCAACAAGGTAGAATAACTTCAGCATCAAGTGGAAGTACACCTGGAACTATGAGTTCTTGGACATTAAGTGGAGATAGTGGTAGTAACCAAAGTATTTCAGATGGTAATGTAGTTGATATTGCTGGTGGAACTTACATATCTACTGCTGCAAGTGCAACCGATACTCTAACTGTAACTCACGATTCTACATCAAGATCTGATACTACAAGTTCAGCTTCACCTGGATATGGTGGAACAGTTGATATAGTAGATAGTGTAACAACTAATGCTACTGGTCACGTTACTGCAATCAATGTAGAAACTGTTACTTTCCCAAGTGCAGAAAATTATTCATGGACTTTAGCTGGAGATAGTGGTTCTTCACAACCAATAGCAAGTGGTAATACCGCAACTATTGCAGGTGGAACTGGATTAAGCTCTGTAGCAGGTGCAACAGACACTGTAACTTTAAATCTTGATAATACTGCAGTTACTGCTGGTACATATACATTAGCAACTATTACAGTAGATGCACAAGGTAGACTTACTGCGGCAAGTAGTGGTTCTTCAGGTTCAATGTCAAGTTGGACACTAAGTGGGGACAGTGGATCAAGTCAAACTATTAATGATGGTAACACAGTAGATATAGCTGGTGGAAGTGGTATTTCGACTGCTGCAAGTAACACTGATACTCTTACAGTTACTCTTGATATTGATGGATTAACTGCTAACACAGCACCAGTCCCAGCAGATTTCCTTGCAACTTATGATGTCAATAATACTGCAAACAAAAAAGTAGCAATACAAGATGTTCACTTGAATATGTTGGGTGATGCAGAGGCAGATATTAATTTTGGAACAAACAAATTATTAGCAGTAAAAACTGGTACAGCATCAACTGATGGTGTTAATTTAGGCCAAGTACAATCTCTTGTAGCTGGAGTTGGTTTATTCAAAGGAGGATATAATGCAAACACTGGTTTAACTGTAAACCTTTCAACGAATGGTTCTTTAGATGGAGCAAGTAACATCGCATTAGATGGTGGTGACTTCTTCGCTGTAACAGTTGCAGGTACTGCATTCTTTACAGAAACTTTGGAGCCAGGAGATATGATTTATGCTGTATCAGATATTGCAGCAAGTTCAAATCCAAGTATATCAGAGTATACAGTAGTTAAGCAAGATGATAATGTAGCTGGAGCTGGTAGCTCAGATGGAGCAACACAAAAAGGTGTAGCTGGATTTGATAGTGGCAACTTTGGTGTAACAGCAAATGGATGGGTAACTTTAGATAATACTGGAGTAAGTGCTGGTAGTGTAGGTGGTGCAGCAAAATCACTTTCTGCTACCGTAACTGCAAAAGGTTTATTATCTTCGTTAACTGAACAAAATATTGCAATTACAGCATCTCAAGTAACTGATTTTTGTACAGCGGTTAGCACATGTGTTGCTGCCAACGAACAATATGCAGTAAGCATTGGTAATGGAAATGATGTTTCATTTGCAGTTAGCCATGGCTTGAGCACAAGAGATGTTATAGTTCAGCTTTATGATAATAGTTCATATGATACTGTATTTGCTGATGTAGTTAGAACAAGTACGTCAGTTGTTACAATAACATTTAACAGTGCACCTGCAACAAATGACATTAGAGTGTTAGTGAGTAAGTGTACATAAACACTTTAATAAAATATGGCAATACAATATTTATCCAGTCTTAATATAGATGGAGGTATAACGACAGGCAGCTCATCGACAATTGCTGGAGCTACATTTACTTCAGGATTAGCAATGAGCACCAATAAGATTACCGGTCTCGGTGATCCTACTCAAGCTCAAGATGCTGCAACTAAAAACTATGTAGATAGTTTATCTGTTGGTGTGACTGAAGTTGATGCTTCAGGAACTAAAAATGGACTTACATTAACTACAACTCCTGCAACTGGAATTGTATCTACTGGGACTGTAGTATTAGGTGGTACTTTATCTATAAGTAATAATGATTGGAGTGGTAATGATTTATCTGTTGCAAATGGTGGAACAGGAGCTTCTACTGCTGGTGCTGCTTTAATTAATTTAGGTGGTTCAAATGTAGGTATAAGTATATTCGAAGCCACTGATCCAAGTGCGGTTACTTTTCTAAGAGCAAATGCCGATAATTCAGTAAGTTTTTTAAGTGCTTCTAATTTTAGAACAGCTATAGGTGCTGGAACTGGAAGTGGTAGTGTTACAAGTGTTGGTTTAACTGGTGCTGCAGGATTAGATGTTAGTGGTTCACCTATTACAGGAAGTGGTTCTTTTGCAGTTAATTTAGATTTAAGTGAATTAACTGATATGACACAAACTTGGACAAGTAGTGATGAACTTATCGTATTAGACACTTCAGAAACAAGTGGTCCTGATCAACAAAAAAGAAAAGCAGCCAGTGAAATAAAACTATCGACATTTGATAATGATTCTGGTTGGACTTCAAATACTGGAGACATTACAGGAGTGACTGCAGGTACAGGTTTAAGTGGAGGAGGTTCAAGTGGCAGTGTTACACTCAATGTAGATTATACAGGAGCAGATAATATTGTTTTAGCCTCTGGTACTGCGGCTACTGGAACATTAAGTACAAGTGATATAATTTTAGTAAGTAGTGCATCTAACAGTAATAACTTTTATTCTACATTAAGCAACTTACCATTTACAAACAATCAAGGAGACATAACAAATGTTTCAACTACCTCACCTATAACTGGTGGTGGATCAAGTGGTTCTGTAACAATAGCACATGCTAACTCAGGAGTTACTGCAGCTACTTATACTAATGCAACTGTAACAGTAGATGCAAAAGGACATGTTACTTCGGCATCAAGTGGAGGTGCAGCCTCAACACCATCTTTATCAGAAGTATTAACAGAAGGAAATACTGTAGGAGGTAATAATATATTATTTGGTTTATCAGGTGGTACACCAGGAAGTGATGATGTATTAAGATTTGGTGGAGGAGTAGGTGAGCCTAAGTTAGAAATATTTTCTTCATCAGCAAATTCTTATATAAAAGAAAGCGCAACAGGAGCATTATATATTCAAGGTGAATATATTTACTTAACAGACAGTACAGATACAGCAAAATATATACAATTAGAACAACCTAATTCTACAGTAAGACTTAACTATAATGGTTCATCAAGACTATTAACTACATCTGCAGGTGTAACTGTAGGTGGTGTGGTTAGTGCAACTGGAGGCACATCAACAGAATGGAATACATCATACGACAATATGATTACAGGCTTTAGTGATAGTGGTACTTCAACAGTAACACTAACACTTACTCAACAAGATGGAGGAACTTTATCTACATCTTTTGCAGTACCTCAAGGAGATATTACTGGTGTAACTGCTGGCTCAGGTTTGACTGGCGGTGGTAATTCAGGTGCTGTTACTTTAAATGTTGGAGCTGGATCATTAATAGATATTTCAGCAGATGCTGTAAATGTAGACCTTACAGAGTTAACAGATATGACTCAAACTTGGGACACCAGTAGTGATGAGTTTGTTGTTTTAGATGGTGGTTCTGCTCAAAAAAGAAAATTATCATCAGAAATATTTGGATCGAATGCTTTCAATAGCACAACGATTCCTACTAATAATAACCAACTAACCAATGGTGCTGGATATGTAACATCTTCAGGAATGACTTCTTGGAATGCTACTGCAGACAATGGTGGTACAGCACAAGTTGATAATGGAGAAACAGTTGATTTTGCAGGAGGCACAAATATAAACACTGCTCGTTCAGGAAATACTATCACTATAAATAATGAGATAACAAATAATAATCAGTTAACTAATGGAGCTGGTTATGTAACCAGTTCAGGAGTAACAAGTGTTGCAACTGGAAACTCAAATACATTAAGTAAGTCAGGTACTACTTCAGTTACATTAACACCGAATACCGGTGCAGTAAGTAGTAGTTCATCTAACTTAGCAACAGGCGCACAAATACAAACTGCTATTAATGCTGCTATTGCAACTGTTCCTTCAGGTTTATCTTTCCAAGGAAACTGGAATGCTAATACAAATAACCCTTCATTATCAAGTGGTAGTGGAACAGTAGGACATTATTACATAGTTTCAGTCGCTGGTTCTACAAACTTAGATGGTATTACAGATTGGAAAGTAGGTGACTGGGCAGTATTCGTAGAAGCAGGAGCAACTGACACATGGGACAAAATAGACAACACATCTGTATTAGATGGAGCTGGTTCTGCAAATAGATTAGCATATTGGAGTGGAGCAACTACATTAGCAAGTGATTCAGGATTAACAGTAGATCCAACAAACAATCATTTAACAGTAAGTGGTAATTTATATGCAAGTGGAGGTAACTCTACAGAGTGGAATAGTTCCTATGACAATATGATTACTGGTTTTAGCGACAGTGGTTCATCTACAGTTACTTTAACTTTAACACAACAAGATGGTGGTACACTCACAACTTCCTTTGCTGTACCACAAGGAGATATAACAGCAGTTTCTGCTGGAACAGGTATAAGTGGAGGAGGTACTTCAGGATCAGTTACAATTACAAACTCAGATAGAGGTTCTTCACAAAACATATACAAAAACTTTACTGCAGATAATGGTGGTACTGCAACAGCTAATAGTAACAATGATACTATAGATATAGCGGGAGGTACAAATATTAATACTGCTCGTTCAGGTGATACTATTACTATCAATAACGAAATAACTAACAATAATCAGTTAACTAATGGAGCTGGTTATACTACAAATGTTGGGGACATTACAGCAGTGGTTGCAGGAACAGGAATGAGTGGTGGTGGAACAAGTGGTTCTGTTACTTTAAATTGTTCTATCACAAACAACAACCAATTAACAAATGGAGCTGGATATGTAACAAGTTCAGGAGTTACTTCAATAGGTACAGGAACAGGATTAGATGGTGGTACAATAACTGGATCAGGTACTATTACTTTAGATTTATCTGAGTTTAGTGCAACCACAACTATGGTAGCATCGGATGAGTTTATAGTATTGGATGCAGATGCAGAAAGAAAAATAGAAGCTTCGGATATAGGGCTTAGTATATTTAATAATGATGCTGGCTTTACAAGTAATAGTGGAGATATAACTAATGTATCTACAAGTTCTCCAATAAGTGGAGGAGGCTCAAGTGGATCAGTAACAATTTCTCATGCCAATTCAGGTGTGTCTGCAGGTTCTTATACAAGAGCTAATGTAACAGTAAATGCTACAGGTCACATTACATCTATATCAAGTGGTAGTGATGCTCAAGGTGTAACTTCGGTTGCAACAGGCACAGGTTTAACTGGTGGAACTATTACATCAACTGGTACTTTATCTTTAAATTTAAATGGTTTGTCAACTACTACAAGCTCAGGAAATGCAGATTTCTTTGCAGTAGTAAACAGTGGTGGTTCACAATATAAAATAGCACCAGGTAATATAAATATATCTACATTTAATAACGATTCAGGATTTACAAGTAATTCAGGAGATATAACAGCAGTAACTGCGGGTACAAACCTAACAGGTGGTGGTACAAGTGGCTCAGTTACACTTAATATGGCAACTGGCGGGGTTGGTGCTGGTACTTATGGTAGTACATCAAATGGAACTAAAATAGATAATATAACTGTAGATGCTTATGGAAGAGTAACAAGTATTACAACTGGAGCAACTGGTAGTGGTAGTGGAGATATTACAGCAGTAGTTGCAGGAACTGGATTAAGTGGTGGTGCATCTTCAGGTAGTGCTACATTAAACTTAGATATAGGTTCATCTGGAGACTGGTGGGATAAAGCAGTTATGGTTGCCTCTGATGGGGTAATGGAAGTTGGTAAATATATAGACTGGCATGATGCTGATGGTGATACTTCAGACTATGATGTAAGAATGACTTGTGTTGGTTCTCAAATGCAATTTAGTGGTGATATATTAGCTTCAAGTTCGATTTCATCTAATGCTGATTTAAGAGCACCTATACTTTATGATTCTAATAATGTTAACATGTATTTCCATGGTGATTCTACTGGAGATTCTATTAGGGTTGCAGGAGATATTGTAGCTTACTTTTCAGATGAAAGATTAAAAGATGTTCAAGGAAATATACCAGATGCTTTAAACAAAGTAAAACAACTAAATGGTTTTTATTATACTGCAAATGAAAAAGCACAAGAATATGGGTACGATGCAGATAAAAAAGTTGGTTTATCGGCTCAACAAGTAGAAGCTGTATTACCTGAAATAATAAAAGAAGCACCTATCGGAGATGGTTATAAAACTGTTGATTATGCGAAAGTTGTACCTTTACTTGTAGAAGCAATAAAAGACTTATCAAAAGAGTTGGAAGAAGTAAAGAAACAACTTAAACATAACTAACAATGGCAGTACCAAGCTCAGGAACTTTAAATCAATTAGGTTTAGCACAAGAGTGTTTAAATGGCACTTATGGATCAGGAAGCATAAGCGGAAGAATATGTTTAGACCAATTAGTTAATGGTGGGCAGTGTGGTTCAGGTTCAGAAACTTATCCTTCTATAAATACAAACTCACCTTCATATCCAAATACTACAACACCATATAAGTTTTCAGAATTTTATGGCTATGATAAAGATTATGTTTCATCTATATTAAGATATAGAACTATAGGTAATTACCCTAAAATATTATTTGCATGTTTTCAAACATGCAATGCAGCTATGTATACTTCAGGCGCTATACAAGTAGGGACTAATGTATATACTAATTCAGGAATGACTTCACCATTAGGTAATGGAAACTGGGGTGGAGCAGGAACATCATCGGGTGCAAGTGCAACTTATGTTATGACTATTACTTCTGGTACTGGATATTTAAGTAGTATATTATTATGTAGTGGTCCATCGGATGAAAGATTAAAAAAGAATATTAAAAAAATAGGAGTCTCTCCTAAAGGTGTAAACATATATGAATTTGAATATAAATATCCTCATATAGATTTTGGAGGTAAGTTTCAAGGAGTTCTTGGACATGAAGTTCCTTGGGCAACAACCGAAAATGATCAGGGGTATTTGTTCGTAGATTATTCAAAAGTAGATGTAATTTGTAAAACAATATGAAAATAGATACAATAAAATTACAAGAGTACGAAGGCGAAAACTTTAGTGTAACTAAATACCAAGGTTTAGCAACTATGACATTTGGTAAGAATCAACTTATTCATAATGAAGATTACTATGCTGATTATATGTTAGGTCAGTGTGAGTGTCCTTTATCAGAATTGTATGATGGAGTAGGAACTAATAGTATATTAATATGTGGTTTAGGAATGGGATTAGTTCCATTATTAGCTAACACTTTGTATAAAAAAGTAGATGTTATTGATTACGATCAAGAACTTATAAACTATGCAATTAACAGAGAAATAATACCAGTAGGAGTAGGTTTGTTTAATGCCGATGCATATACATATACTCCTTCACAAAAATATGATGTAATCTTAATTGATTTATGGTGGGATGCTGCCGAGATTAGTGAGGAAGAAAAACAAATATTAAAGTCAAATTACAACGACTACTTAAACGAGAATGGTAAAATTATATTACCAGTTACATTCAACTCTTTGTAAATTAATTTTTACTATCTTTGTCCAATAAATGTTTAACAATTTAAATTTAATACAATGGCAAAAAATTTGACAGAAGAAGAATTAAAAAGTATTCAAGATATAAATCAAAGATTTATGAATACTAAAGTAGCAATTGCAGATGCAGTTGTAAGTCAAAAACAAATGATAGAGGCTTTAGACACTATACAACAAGAGTTTAGAGATTTAGAAAAAGGACTTACTGTAAAGTATGGTGAGAATGCTACTATCGATTTAAGAACTGGAGAAGTAAAAGATCCTGAACCAGTTGAAGAGAAAGAAGAAAAGAAAAAGTAAATGGCAAGAATAAGTAACACATCTGCATATCCAAATATTGTAGCTCCAACTATTACAGATTATTTAGTGTTAACTGATCAATCAGATAATTTAGTAACTAAAAGCTGTACATTAGGAGACTTACAAGATTTATTTGGGGTAGATACTTTGGTTGCTCATGTTCAAGTTAATTCTGCTGAACAATTACTATTATCAACAACACCTAAAGAGTTAATTGCAGCTCCAGGAGCTAACAAAGTTATTGATGTAATGGATGCGGCTATCTATGTAGATGCTGGTTCAAGTGCATATAACTATGGAAATAACTTAGTTGTAAAGAATGGTAATGCATATGATTTGTTTTCTATCACTGCTCAGACCGCAAACTTTGCTACAGATATTGTAAAAAAGTTTCAAATTGCTACAGGGGTATTACCACAAAATACAGCAGTCACTTTAAACACAGCCGCAAACCCAACCCAAGGTAATGGTGTGCTTTACTTAAACTTATTTTACAGAGTTCTCAATATTGGAACTTCATTTTAATTAAATGGACATACGAAAAATATCTATAGGAGCAGACTATAAGTCTGGAGCAATGCATTATATTGTCGGACAAGAAGTCTTGGGTGGCAAGTATGCAATCCATTTAATACAACAAGAATCAGAGTCATATAAAATTTGGATTATAAAAGGTGAAGAAGTTTTGCTTTGGAAAGAGTTCAAGTATACTATGCCTGTATCGTTGGAATACAATATACACTTTTAATGAAGTCCCCTTTTTCTTTTATAGTATCTCCTATTAATGATAGAAGGTATAATAATATTAAAACAATCGGAGATGTAGATTTTATAACAAGTACATCTGAAGAAGACCATAAATCATCTAATAGATTTGCAACAGTTAAAGCAACTCCTATAAACTATAAAGGTGAAATAGAAGTTGGTGATACCTTAGTTGTTCACCATAATGTCTTTAAATTTTATAATGATATGTATGGTAGAAGGCAAAGTGGAAGAAGTTATTTTAGAGATGATTTGTTTATTGTTGATAACGATCAGTTTTTTCTATATAAAAAAGATGGTGTATGGAAAGGACATGATAAATATTGTTTTGTAAAACCATCTGAAAAAAAAGAAAGCTTTATAGAAAAAGGTGGTAGCATCGAACCTTTAGTTGGTGTTATTAAATATATTAACAAAGAACTTGAAGACTTAGGTTTACAAGTGGGTGATGAAATAGCCTACCAACCTGATAGTGAATATGAATTTATAATTGATGATGAAGTATTGTACAGAATGTTTACTTCACATATAACTTTAAAACTATAATGGAAACAAGAGATATTAAGTTAGAAATTATAAAAGCAGGTGAAAGAGCTGTAAGACAACTAATTAAAGTTGCAAAAGAAGAAATAATCAAACCAGATCCCGAGGATGAGTTAGCGGCAGATAGATTGAAAAATGCTGCGGCTACTAAAAAATTAGCCATCTTTGATGCTTTTGAAATACTCAAAAGAATAGAAGATGAAAAATTATTATTAGAAGGTAATGAAGTTACAAAAACAAAAACACCTCAAGGATTTGCAGAATCAAGGTCAAGATAGTTTATACACTATCATAAAAGATGTTGTTCCAAAAAATGTTATGTCTCGCAAAAATAAAGCTCGAGCATGGCAACCTGGGTATAATGAAAAATATGATATAGTAGTTATATCTAATGATGGTACTATAGGTGACATATATGATATTAATCATGTAAAGATAGCTTTACCTTCTACCCCAAAACTTACTTCTAAGTTAGAAAAAACTAAACAGTATTGGAAACCAAAAGAATATCCTAAAGAACTTAAAAGAGTACAAACTATATTTCAGTGGCATGAAGCACCACCTCAGTTTAAAAATAAATGGGTGGATTATATTGAAACAGAGTTTGATAGAAGAGAACAAGGATATTGGTTTTTAAATAATGGCATCCCTACTTATATAACTGGCACACACTATATGTATTTACAATGGACTAAAATTGATGTAGGACATCCTGATTTTAGAGAAGCTAATAGAATATTTTATATATACTGGGAAGCTTGTAAAGTAGATAAAAGAAGTTTTGGTATGTGTTATTTAAAAATAAGAAGATCAGGTTTTTCTTTTATGAGTTCTTGTGAAGGAGTTAATACTGCTACTATTTCTAAAGATTCAAGAATAGGTATACTTTCTAAAACTGGAGCTGATGCAAAAAAAATGTTTACTGATAAAGTTGTGCCTATATCAAACAACTATCCATTCTTCTTTAAACCCATACAAGATGGTATGGATAAACCGAAAACAGAATTAGCATATAGAGTTCCTGCGTCAAAAATTACAAAGAAGAATATGTATGATCAAGGTGAAGAAGAATTAGAAGGATTAGATACTACTATAGACTGGAAAAATACATCTGACAATAGTTATGATGGAGAAAAGCTACAATTATTATTACACGATGAAAGTGGTAAATGGGAAAAGCCTGAAAACATTTTAAATAACTGGAGGGTTACTAAAACTTGTTTGAGGTTGGGTAGTAAAATTATTGGTAAATGTATGATGGGCTCAACATCAAATGCATTAGACAAAGGTGGTAATAACTTTAAACAATTATTTTATGATTCTGATCCTAAAAAACGAAATGCTAATGGGCAGACTAAAAGTGGATTATATAATTTATTTGTACCTATGGAATGGAATATGGAAGGTTTTATAGACAGATATGGTATGCCAGTTTTACATAACCCTGAAACCTATGCGGTCGGAATAGATGGAGAAAACATTTATCAAGGAGCTATAGATTATTGGGAAAATGAAGTAGAGTCATTAGCTGTTGATCCTGATGCATTAAACGAATATTATAGACAATTCCCTCGTTCTGAATCACATGCATTCAGAGATGAAAGTAAACAATCATTATTTAATCTTACTAAAATTTATCAACAAATTGATTATAATGATTCATTAATAATAAAACACCATGTAGTTCAAGGTAGCTTTCATTGGAAAGATGGCATACAAGATACCAAGGTAATTTGGACTCCAAACACAAGAGGCAGATTTTTTGTATCTTATATTCCGAAACCTGAACAACAAAACAGAGTTATTACTAAGAATGGAAGAAAACTTCCTGGTAATGAACACTTAGGTTCGTTTGGGTGTGACTCTTATGATATTTCAGGAGTGACAGTGGGTAGTGGTTCTAATGGAGCATTACATGGTATGACTAAGTTTAATATGGATGAGTGGCCAAGTAATCACTTTTTTTTAGAATACATAGCTCGACCTCAAACTGCTGAGATATTTTTTGAAGAAGTCTTGATGGCATGTGTTTTTTATGGTATGCCAATATTGGTTGAAAACAACAAACCTCGATTACTTTATCACTTTAAGAATAGAGGGTATAGAGGTTTTAGTTTGAATAGACCAGATAAAACATTTAATAAACTATCTAAAACTGAAAGAGAATTAGGAGGTATACCCAATACATCAGAAGATGTAAAACAAGCTCATGCATCTGCAATTGAGTCTTATATAGAAAAACATATAGGTTTAGATATGGAGGGTACTTTCCGAGAAAAAGATGATATGGGTATGATGTATTTTCAAAGAACGTTAGAAGACTGGGCTAAGTTTGATATTAACAATAGAACAAGGTTTGATGCAGCTATAAGTAGTGGGTTGGCCATCATGGCAAATCAAAAACACTTATACACTCCGACAAAAGAAAAGTCAAAAATTAGCATTAACTTTGCAAGGTATAACAACAAAAGTTCAGTAAGTCAATTACTTAATAGATGAAGAAGGTAAATATAGATATTAAGGCTGCTGCATTTCCAGATCAATTTGTTTCTGATTCCGAAAAAGCTACAGTAGAATATGGGTTACAAGTTGGACAAGCTATACAGTACGAATGGTTTCGTAGAGATAGTAACACTTGTAGATTTTATAGCCAATGGGCAGAGTTTAATAAATTAAGACTCTATGCTCGTGGAGAGCAATCTATTGCTAAATATAAAAATGAATTAGCCATAGATGGCGATTTATCTTATCTTAATTTAGATTGGACACCAGTTCCTATTATTCCTAAGTTTATTGATATTGTAGTTAATGGAATGCAAGATCGTATGTTTAAAGTAAAAACATATGCTCAAGACGCATTGTCTGCAGAAAAAAGAAGTCAGTTTCAAGAAATGGTTGAAGGAGATATGTTGGCTAAACCTATCTTATCTCAAATGACTCAAGACTTTGGTATTGATGTATTCAATGTTCCTGAAGAAGAATTACCTGAAACTGGAGAAGAGCTCGAGTTGTTTATGAATTTAAAATATAAACCTGCAATAGAAATAGCTTGTGAAGAAGCAGTAAATACTTTGATGGCTGAAAATCATTATGATGATATTCGTAAAAGAGTTGATTATGATATGGCTACTTTGGGTATTGGTATAACTAAACATGAGTTTTTACCAGGACAAGGTGTAAAGATAGATTATGTTGATCCAATCAATGTCGTATATAGTTACACTGAAGATCCATACTTTAAAGATTGTTTTTATTGGGGTGAAATTAAAACAGTTCCTATAGGTGAATTAATTAAAATTGATCCTTCATTAACTAATGAAGACTTAGAAGAAATTTCTAAATATAGTCAATCGTGGTATAATTATTATCAAACTGCACAGATGTATGAAAACAGTATGTTTTATAGAGACACTGCCACTTTGATGTATTTTAATTATAAAAGCACTAATTCATTTGTATATAAAAGAAAACGTCTTGCTGATGGTACATATAAAACTGTAGAAAAAGATGATCAGTTTAATCCTCCAGCAGAGATGCAAGAAGAAGGGCAGTTTGAAAGAGTAGAAAAAAAGATTGATGTTTGGTATGAAGGTGTAATGGTAATGGGTACAAATATTATTTTGCAGTGGCAAATGATGGAGAATATGGTAAGACCAAAATCCGCAAATCAATTTGCTATGCCAAATTATGTAGCTTGTGCACCAAGAAGTTACAAAGGTGTAATGGAATCATTATGTAAAAGAATGATACCTTTCGCTGACTTGATTCAAGTTACTCATTTAAAAATACAACAAGTAGTTTCCAGAGTTGTACCTGATGGTGTATTTATTGATGCCGATGGTTTAAACGAAGTAGACTTAGGAACTGGACAAGCCTATAATCCTGAAGATGCGTTACGATTATATTTTCAAACTGGTAGTGTGGTAGGTAGAAGTTACACTGGTGATGGTGAATTTAATAATGCAAGAGTTCCTATTCAACAGTTAACTGCAAACAGTGGAGGTGGAAAACTACAAATGTTAATTGGCAACTATAATCATTACTTAGATATGATTCGAACTGTTACTGGTTTGAATGAAGCAAGAGATGGTTCTCAACCAGATCCTAATTCATTAGTTGGTGTACAAAAGTTGGCTGCACTTAATTCTAATGTAGCTACAAGACATATATTAGATGGAAGTTTATTTATTGCAAGAAGAATGGCAGAGTGCTTAACAATAAGAACTGCTGATATTTTAAAGTATGCAGATTTCAAAGATGAGTTTGCTATGCAAATAGGAAAATATAATCTTGCAATATTAGAAGATATAAAAGATTTATATATCTATGATTTTGGTGTGTTTATAGAACTTGCTCCTGATGAAGAGCAAAAAGCAATGTTAGAACAAAACATTCAAATGGCATTATCAAAAGAAAATATCAGTTTAGAAGATGCCATTGATATTAGAGAAATACATAATATTAAAATGGCTAATCAATTGTTGAAAGTTAAGAGAAAGAAAAAACAAGAAGCTGAGCAACAACAACAAATGATGCAACAACAAATGCAGGCCCAACAAGCTATGCAACAACAACAAGCTGCAGCAGAGATTGCAATGCAGAAACAAAAAATGGAGACTGAAGGTAAAATTGCAGTAGAACAAGCTAAGATACAATATGAAATACAAAAGCTTACTGCAGAGAAAGAACTTAAATTAGCTCTAATGGCGGAGGAGTTCCAATATAATATGCAACTAAAAGGCATGGAACAAAAAGCTATTGATGTTAGAGAAGATGCTAAAGAGCAAGGTAAGTCCGAAAGAATCAGTCAACAATCTACACAAACATCTAAAATGATTGAACAGAAAAAAAGAAATCTACCTCCAGTTGATTTTGAATCAAATGAAGATAGTTTAGATGGTTTTGATTTGGCAGAGTTCGATCCAAGATAAGCCCAAAAAATAGAAAAATAAATGTATAACTTTGTAAAAATTAAATTTAATATAATATGGAATTAAAAGTAAGAGCCATAGAAGGCAACGAAAATAAATCGAAAGCTGAAATAGAAGAGCAACTTCTACAAAAGCACGAAGAAGAAACAAAACAAGAAGAGCCACAAGAAGAAAAAGAAGTGGTTGAGGAACAACCTAATAATGAGGTTGAAGAGAAAACTCCCTCATCAGAGTTAAGTGATGAAGACGTTCTTTCTTTTTTGAAGAATAGATATGACAAAGAAATAAATTCAGTTGATGAACTTTTTACAGAAAAAGAAGTAAATGAACCATTACCTGAAGATGTTTCTGCGTATTTAAAGTACAAGCAAGAAACTGGTCGTGGTATCAGTGATTTCTATAATTTACAAAGAGATTACGATGCTATGGAAGATGATGCTGTACTTGCCGACTATATTGCAACCCAAGAAGAAGGGTTAGATGCAATTGATATTCAAGATATCATGGAAGATAAATTTAGTTTCGATCAGGAGCTGGATGATCCAAAAGATATTAAGAAAAAAAAGTTGGCTAAAAAACGAGAACTCGCAAAAGCGAAGAAGTTTTTTAATGAACAAAAAGATAAGTATAAAATTCCTCTTGAGTCAAGTGGGGGTGGATTATCAGAAGATCAAGAAAAACAACTTAATGCTTATAAAGAGGCTCTTGAGAAATCGAAAACGCAAGTTGAGGCAAATAAAAAAATAAGAGATTATTTCCAAGAAGAAACTCAAAAGGTTTTTTCCGATGACTTCAAAGGTTTTGATGTTGCTGTAGGAGATAATAATTATACGTATAAGCCAGGTACTGCACAAGAATTGTATAATGTTCAATTGGACTTTAACAATTTTGTGAAAAAGTTTGTAGATGATAATGGTTTGATAAAAGATGCAAATGCATACCACAAAGCTTTATCTGTTGCAAGTAATCCTGACAAGTTTGCCAAATACTTTTATGACTTAGGAATGTCACAGGCTGTAGAAAATGTTTCTAAAAAATCTAAAAACATTAATATGGATGTGAGAAAAGCCCCAAGTTATGTTACTAAGGATGGTTTAAAAATTAGAGCTGTTCAAAGTGGCAATGATAGTGGAAGAGGACTCAAAATTAGAAGTATTAAAAAAATGTAAAACAATTTAAAAATTAAAATTATGGCAGTAAATGTAGCCCCTGGTTTTGATTTGCAACCAAGTAGTCAGCAAGTACCGCTTTCTACAAATTATATTACAGACTTTAATTTCTTGAATCAGTATTTACCTGATACATTTGAAAAAGAGTTTGAAAGATATGGCAATCGATCAATAGCTTCCTTCCTAAGAATGGTAGGAGCTGAAATGCCTTCTAACTCTGACCTTATTAAATGGGCAGAGCAAGGAAGACTACACGTTAAATATCAGAATTGTACTTCTGCTGCAGGAGCAGCCGCAGCAAATGGTGTGTGGACAATTCCTAATAACATTACTAACTTTAACCCTGCATTAGCTGGTTCTCCAAATTCTGCAGCTCTTAGAGTTGGTCAAACTGTAATGATTTCTGACAAGACTGCAGGTTCAAACCTAAGTAACAAAGGAATCGTAACTGTAGGACCTGGTTCAGGTGGTAATGCAGTTAATCAAGTAACAATTGCTTACTATGAGGCTGGAGGCCAAGCAGTAAACGCAGCAGTTGCTTGTGATATTTTCGTATATGGTTCTGAATTTAACAAAGGAACTAATGGAATGGTAGGATCTCTTGAAGCTGATGACTTCATCTTTGACAACAAGCCAATTATTATCAAGGACAAATACAATGTATCTGGTTCTGATATGGCTCAAATCGGATGGATTGAAGTTACTACAGAAAATGGAGCATCTGGATATTTATGGTATCTAAAGTCTGAGCATGAAACAAGACTAAGATTCGAAGATTACTTAGAAACTGCAATGATTGAAGCAGTTCCTGCAGAAGCAGCTTCTGGTGCTGGTGACTTCTTACAAGGAGTTGGTGCTGGTGCGTCTGTAGCAAACCTTAATGGTTCTGATGGTATCTTCTTCGTAGTAGGAGCAAGAGGTAATGTTTGGGGTGGAGGAAATCCTTCTTCTCTTGCAGACTTCGACTCAGTTATTTCAAGATTAGACAAGCAAGGTTCTATTGAGGAAAATGTAATTTTCTTAAACAGAAACTTCTCGTTTGATATCGATGATATGTTAGCACAGCAAAATTCTTATGGAGCTGGTGGTACATCTTATGGATTATTTGACAATGATGAAGAAATGGCACTTAATCTTGGATTCACTGGATTCAGAAGAGGCTATGACTTCTACAAGTCAGACTGGAAATATCTAAACGATCCTACAATGAGAGGTGGTATCGTAGGTGGAAAAGTTAATGGACTATTAGTCCCTGCTGGTTCTACTACAGTATACGATCAAATCTTAGGTAAAAATGCTAAGAGACCATTCTTACATGTAAGATATAGAGCTTCCGAAACTGAAGACAGAAGATATAAAACTTGGATCACTGGTTCTGCTGGTGGAGCAAGAACTTCTGACTTAGATGCGATGGAAGTAAACTTCTTGAGTGAGAGAGCTGTATGTACTTTAGGTGCAAACAACTTCTTCTTATTCCAAGATGCTTAATATTTAATCAATAATTAGGGGAGGATGTCTCCTCCCCTTTTTATTTTATTTAATCAAATTAAAATTTAATATAATGAAAAAGACAAAAAAACAACCTTTGGTAGATAAATTCTACAAATTAAAAAGAGATGCCGCACCACTTACCTATATGTTGGCATCGAGAAACTCAGCAAGATATCCTTTAATGTGGTTTGATGAAGAACAAAACATCAATAGACCACTTAGGTATGCTAAAAATCAAAAGTCACCTTTTGAAGATGAACAAGATGGAAATGCAATCTTAGAACCAATTCTGTTTGAAGATGGTATTTTACATGTTGCTAAAACCAATCAAGTATTACAACAATTTTTATATTATCACCCACAAAGAAACTTTGTGTTTGAAGAAATAAACAAGGAGCAAGATGCTGCTGAAGAATTAGAAATAGTAGAGTTAGGTTTAGATGCTCAAGTTATGGCGAAAAACTTAGATTTTCAAAAACTTGTTTCTGTATGTAGAGTTCTTCTTGGCAGTGGTGTAGATAAGAAAACTTCAACTGAATTGAAAAGAGATATATTATTATATGCTAAAAACAATCCTATTGATTTCTTAGACACACTTAATGATCCGATGTTAGATTTACAAGATGATGTATATAAGTTTTTTGATAATGGTTTTCTAACATTTAGAAACCAATCTAAAGATGTATACTTTGATTTACCAAAAAATAAAAAGAAACTATTAACAGTTCCTTTTGGTGAAGATCCATACTTTATAGTTGCATCACACTTTCAAAGTGATGATGGTGTTGAGATATATAAACTCTTACAAAGAAGGCTTAAAAAAGATAAATAAGGTTTCATATCTTTGTGGTATTGTTTAACCCCATAAAATTTTTTAACTATGGTAAAATATCTAAAAATCAGTTTAAGCGATGCTTATCACTTAATTCCTATTCAAAGTATTTTAGGAATTGAGGTAGGAGCAAACACGAAAGTAAACATTCTTTCTCACAATGTGGGACATACTGCTACTGGTGCGTCTGAAGTATTAGGTTATGAAATCACTGCTACTACAGCAAGTGATGCAGCTAAGACTAAAGAACAACTTAACAGTATTGTGGATGCTATCGAAGATGCACTACAGACAAGCTGGACAAACCCTTACTATGTACTTGAGCCTAAGTACCCTATAACAGGTATTGCTCAAATAGAAGTAGAGTGGTCTGCATAAGACAACTTAACTAAAGGTAGAAAGGGGCTTAAATATTTAGGCCTCTTTTTTTTTTATTATCTTTGTACAAACTCACTTACAATGATAAATGAAGTAAGAAACACAGTATTAGCTATTGCTAATAAAAACAACTATGGCTACATATCTCCACAAGATTTTAATCTATATTGTGAACAAGCACAGTTGGATATATTTGAAGATTATTTTTATCAATATAACAATTGGATTAATAAAGAAAATGCGAGAGTATCAGGAACAGGATATGCAAACATAGTTAAAGGTTTAGAAGAAGTCGTAGATAGTTTTTCTGCTGAGGTATTCTTAGATCAGACTGTAGCTAATTTAAATAATGCTAACCTTTATGATTTACCTCAAGATTACTATTTAATAAATAAAGTTTTTTATTATCCCTCTGCAATATTTAGTGGTACTACTACTGGGGCACAGGGTTACAAGTTAATTGATGCTACTGGTGGTTTTGTGCCTTCACCGGCAAATCCTTTATTTGAGCAAAATCCACCCATAGGCAGCATTATAGTTAACACCTCTTCTAACCCAATCTCACAAGCATATGTAACTGCAGTGGATAGTACCACAACTTTAAGTTTAAGTGCAGACATAATGGCAAATGCTCAAAATTATGTAGTGTATACTAATACCAATATAACTGAAGTAGAAAGAGTTAATCAACAAAAAATATATATGTTGACAAGTTCAAACTTGACTTCTCCAACCACTCAGTTTCCCGCGTATGTTTTAGGTGGTGCTACATCAAATGTACAAGCTGGACCTAACTCTGCAATTGGAAATACCATTACAGTATATCCAAGTACGATAAGACAAAAGGGAGCAGTAAAGGTACAGTATATAAGATATCCAGTAACACCAAATTGGACATATGTAACATTAACTGGAGGTGAACCTTTATTTAATGATACTGCAGCAGACTATCAAGACTTTGAATTACCATTGTCTGATCAACCAGGTTTAATTGCAAAAATATGTCAATACATTGGTATAGAGATTAGAGAAGCGGATGTCTATGAGTTTGGGCAACAAGAAATAGTACAAGACAACCAAATACAAACATAAAAGATGGCATATATAACACAATATACATATTACGAAAACAATGGTAACACTCCCACAGATGCAAATCTTGGTTCTTATCAGTATGTTTCTTTGCAAGATATAGTCAATAACTTTATGTTAATATATCAAGGTAATCACGAACTGGTAAATAACTTAGAAAGATATCAAGTTTTATTTCATGCTAAAAGAGGTATACAAGAATTGAACTATGATGCTATGAAAGAAATCAAAGTTCTTCAGTTAACTTTAGATCATAACTTTAGTTATCCTTTACCATCGGATTATGTAAACTGGGTTAGAATATCTCAATATAAAGATGGGGTACTTTATCCTTTAACTGAAAATATACAAACTAATTTTAGTTCAGCTTATCTACAAGACAATAACTCTGAGTTGTTGTTTGATCAGAATGGTAATGTTTTAAGACCACAGGATTCTCAAGTAGATTTAAGTAGAGCAACAAGATCAATTTATCTTAACAATGACAGTGACTTTGATGGATGTGAGGGGTATTGCATAGATGGTTGTTGGTATTTTGATTATAGAGTAGGAGCAAGATTTGGACTTAATACTGAAACTGCCAACATAAACCCTACATTTAAAGTAGATAAACAAGCAGGTAAAATTTATTTTAGTTCTGCGGCAGGAACAGATTCTATAGTATTAGAATATGTGTCTGATGGTATGGAAAATGGTGATGACTCACAAGTCAGTGTCAATAAGTTGTTCGAAGAATATTTGTATGCTTATATAAAGTATGCCATTTTGAATGGTCGATTTGGAGTTCAAGAGTACATTGTTAATAGAGCAAGAAAAGACAAGTCTTCTTTATTAAGAAATGCAAAACTAAGATTAAGTAATATACATCCTGGTAGACTCTTAATGAATTTAAGAGGCCAGAATAAATGGATTAAATAATGGCATTAGAAAGTGTAGTATTTATACAAGGTAGAATGAACAAGTCGATAGATGAACGACTTCTACCAACTGGAGAGTATATAGATGCTCTAAATGTTCGTTTGGGTTCAACTGAAACCACAGAAGTTGGTGCAGTTGAAAACTCACGAGGCAATACACAATTAACTACATTAGCTTTTGATGGACAAAACTTTTCAATAAATGCAACATGTATTGGTGCATATGAAGATGGTATAACAGAAACTATTTATTGGTTTGTTCACGATCCGAACAACCCTACAACTGGTGGAAGATTAGATGCTATTGTTTCATACAACACACAAAGCCAAGGTATAACATATCATGTGTTATCATCAAGTATTTTAAACTTTCAACCTACCTATTTAATTACTGGTGTAAATCTTATTGATGATTTATTATTTTTTACCGATGATATCAATCCTCCAAGAAAAATTAATATAAATAGAAGTTATCCATATCCACCAAGCCCAGGCTATGCAGATGTTTTAGTGGAAGAAGATTTAAATGTTATACAAAAAATACCTGGTTATGGAGCTGCAGATACTTTATCTGCTCCTTCACTGGAGTTGGTTACTGTAAATGGACAAGAAAACTATTTAGAAAATAGATTTATTTCTTTTGCATATAGATATAGATATCAAGATGATGAATATAGTGCTACATCTTTATTTAGTCTACCTGCATTTCAACCTAATAATTTTTTATTTAGCCCTTCTAATTATGTAAATGAAGGAATGTTAAATAGATTTAATGCAGTTAATGTATCATTCAATACTGGCTCTTCACGAGTTAAACAAGTAGACTTACTATACAAAGACTCAAACACTAATAGTATATATGTAATAGAAAGATTTGATAAAGATGATTATGGTTGGGCAGATAATACCACTCAAACATTTTTATTTACTAACAGTAAAATTTATACAACATTAGGATCAGATGAGTTATTAAGACTTTATGATAATGTACCAAGAACTGCAAAAGCTCAAACTATTATGGGTAACCGACTTATATATGGTAACTATGTGGATGGGTATAATATGACTAATGCAAATGGTGGAAGAATATCAGTAGATTATAGCACAGCATTAAAGTCTGAAGATATAGATTTTGAAATACTTCCTGATGCATCATTATCACAAGGTGTTGCATATACTCTTTCAGGCTCAAGTATACAATACAATAATTCATTAGCCACTTTTAATTTAACAGACATTGCAGACAAGTTAAATAAAGATGCTATTATAAGATTTGTATTTAGAATTACAACCGATCAGTTAAATGGAGATACAGCTAATCCTTGTTACTTACCAACTTTTAGTAATGGTGATGTTGTACTTACATTAAACTTTACTTTGCCTTCTGATTATAATAGTGTATATGATATGGTGAGTAGTAGTGAGTTTCAAGCAAGATTAGGAACTGTATTGAACTCTAATTTTCAACCTATTTCAACATGTGCAAGTGGTACTTCAGTAACAGATAATTTTAACTGTGCTCTTTCTGTACCTACTAACTGTCCAGGATGGACTAAACATAATAGTAGTATTACAGATGCAAGTGCTCAACAAGGATGGGCTATAACAACAACACCTGGTTCAAACAATGTTTCGTTTCAACCTATTGCAATGAACTTTAGAGAAACTAATGCACCAGTAACAAACCTATTTGAATACTTTAGGTTTGAGTCTGCATCTGTTACTTTTAGTGCTATATCTGATATGGGTAGTCTACATAGTAATAGAGACTATGAGACTGGTATTGTATACATGGACAACTATGGTAGAGCATCTACTGTAATGGTTTCTGAATACAACACCATATTTGTTCCTGCAGAAAATGCAGATAAGAAAAATTCTATACAAGCTCGTATAAGTAGTTTACCGCCTTCGTGGGCTTCAAGATATAAATTTGTAGTAAAGCCAAGTAAAGGTAATTATGAAACTATATATAGCAACTTCTTTTATGTAAGACCAAGTAACAATGTGGTTTACTTTAAATTAGAAGGTGATAATCAAAACAAATGTAAAAAAGGAGATACTCTTATTGTAAAAAGAGATGTTAATGGTCCAAGACAATCATTAACTGAATGTGAAGTATTAGATATATCTGCAGAAGGTGAAGACTTTTTAGCTACACAAAATGAATTAGGAACTTCAAGTCATCAGATAGCTGGTTTATACATGCAAATAAAAGCACAAAACTTTGCAGTTCAAGGTGATTTAGCTAATCCAGTTATTGAAAATGGTGTAGAAAACTATAGAAGTAAAAACGAAAATAGATGTGCTGCTCAAGTAAACTACCCAGCATTCATAGAAACCAGTGGACCTACTTATGAAGTCTATGATGTACCTGCGGGTAGTATTATTGATATAAGATGTGAGTATGGTAGAAATGATAGAAGTGGACAAAACTGTCCTGGCAACAGATATGTTTTTGATAAACAATATGTAGCATCACAAAACTTTACTAACTTATATGAGTGGGCTGTTGGCGATGACTTTGATCCTAACACTGGAATTTGGGAGTCAGGAAGTGAATTAACAAGTGTGTTTGTTTCTACTATTGCAGACTCAGCAGCAAATATACAATGTACAAGTCCTAATCCCGCAGAACCAGTGTGGCAGTTTTGGCAGGCTGGATTTAGTGGAACAGTTGATCCTGCTCAACCATTATACTTATCAGTAAGAAGTGGTATAAAAGGATGTAATAATTTCTTTGGCGATTCTTATTCTTATATAGAATTAGAAATTGTAGTAACAAGAGCAAATGAATTAATAGTGTGGGAAACTGAACCTATTGAAGCTAATGATGAAATATTTTTTGATGCTTCAAAAGATTTCCCTATAACAAATGGATTTCATATAAGTGGTACTGCCGATGGAGATCAAAACCAAACTGCAACTCAAGATGCAGTAGTAGATGTACCATTTATTAATTGTTATACTTTTGGTAATGGAGTTGAAAGTTTTAAAATCTTAGACAAGATAGCTACTAAAAGTTTAGTAATGGGGCAAAGAGCACTTGCGGTTTCTAATGCAGACTTTAAAGAAGCTGATAGATTCGCAGGTCTAACCTATAGTGGGGTGTTTAGTTATTCTACAAACACCAATAACTTAAATGAATTTAATTTAGGTTTAGTAAACTTTAAAGACTTAGAGCAAAACTTTGGACCAGTAATGAAATTACATGGTAGAGAGACAGATATACTTGTACTACAAGAAGACAAAATTAGTTATGTACAACAAGGTAAAGACTTGTTAAGTGATGCAGTTGGTGGAGGAGCAGTTGTTTCTACACCAGAGGTTTTAGGTAAACAAATAGCAAGAATAGAAGAATATGGTATAAGTTTTAATCCTGAAAGTTTTATTCAATGGGGTGATGTAATGTATTTTACAGACACTAAAAGGTCTGCAGTAATACAATTAGGAGCACAAGGACAACTTGGTAGTCCTATAAATATTGTGTCTGATATAGGTATGAGGTCTTGGTTTAGAGATCAGTTTGTTGAACACCTTACAACACAAAAGTTAGGTGCATACGATCCATATATGGATGAATATGTTTTAACAACTAATGATATACAAGTACCTTTTCCTACCACACCAATTAAATGTGGTACTACAGTAACAATAAATAACTGTACTGCAGCTAAAACATTTACTATAGATTTTGGTGAGGTAATAGATAGTACAACTACAGTAAGCTTTACAGTTACTGGAACTGCATCTATAACTGGAGTATGGAATGGAAATAATGCAACTCCTAACCCTTTAAATTTAACTAATGCTACTGGTACATTAACATTTAATAAAAGCTTAAATACACCAACTACAGCTACAGTAACTATAACACCAACTGGCAGTTGTTCGTTTACTTTCACACCAAACTGTCCAGATCAAGTAGGCTTAACCATTGTTCAAGTGGTATTAAATTCAAGTCAAGATTCAGGAGATCAAATACATGTAGAATATGGATGGAGTGATAGTCAAACAATAAGTCCGATAGCAAGTACACAATCTACTTTTGGAGCAGTTAGCACAGTAGCATCTACATTTTTCTCTCAAACAGGAGTTAGATCATTAGGTGTATATCCATATGATGGTGCTAATTTTATGTTGAGAACAAATAAATTAGAAGCAGATAATTATAATGTTGGAGATGGTAGTTATAAATTTAGTTTCTTATCCAGTAACACTCAGTATAGTAATACTGTTGCGGATATAGCAACTCTTACATCAAGTGCAAATTTAATTGGTAGTGGTTTAATTACAAACCCAACACCAGATATTTACAAAGCAGACTTAACACCATCAACAAATCCAGCTTTTAGTATACCAAGTGGAAATCAATACTTATATTTGATATATGATTTTAGAACAGTAAGTGCACAACCACTATGTTATGACTCAGCTTCTACTACAGATGCTTGTTGTGATTGTACATTTACATGTACTTCTTGGAGTGCTGGAACAAGACAAGATAGTGCGGCAGTAGCATGTCAACAAACATTAAATAAAACATATTATTTTTTAAATCAAGCTACTCCACTAACCTATCCAACTGTAGGAAGTTTAGTATATACAAGCTCAGCCTGTGATGCAACAACTGTATTACCAGCAGGGTTTTATAAATATACATTAGGTTATTTAAAAGTTGACAATAATGGAATAGTAATACAACAAGGATCATGTTAAAATTATGGCTGGAACTATAGGAACATATTATTTTGATGGAACAAGCTTTGCAAATGCAACTATGCTTTACACTGATGCTACATTATCTACAGTAGCACCAAATGGATATTATCAACAAAACGACATTGTTAGACAATTAGTCGGTGGACCTGGTAATCCTGTGTTATTACAACCCCAAGCATGTGTTTCCTGTAGTGTACCCTGCGGTAGTGGTGTAAGTGGTAATGGTGGCTCGGGTAAATATTTATTATCTATGAATTTAGGTAATTCTATAGGAGCAGTAAAAGTAACATTTAATCCACAATCAGTGCCTGATAAGTGTTCTTGGACATATGATGGAACGACAAGAAGCGAGTATTCTTCATCAAGCGAAGGATATTTACAAGGTGTTATAGGAAGAATAACCAGTGCTGCTAATTGTACCTTAACTATGGATAATGCAACTGGAAGTAATAGTCAAACAACAACTGGAACAACTTATTTATATGATGCAGGTAGTAACTCTTTTGTAAACCAAGGGACACCAGCAACTTTAGGACCTTATGCTAATCAAGCAGGTGGAGGGGTAGACTTTACAACTAATGCTCCTGGCAACTGTATTATGGTTGTACCAAAACCTAATGCAACACCTGAGACTGTAGATTTTGTTATCGAAGGACCATGTACTGGTACAGCTTGGAATATTGCAGTAGAATGCCCTGCAGCCCTTACAAGTTTTCAAGGAAGTGCGGGAGCTGCATCAAGTAGTTTAGCATGTGCTCAAGACGCAACCACTAATACTTATTACAATATGCCAGTGGCTGGTACTGCAGGTGCTCCTGCAGCAACTGACTGGATATTTACTGATGCAAATGGTGTAAACAAAGCAGCAGATAATTATTATAAAATAAGTGGCAATAGACATATGCATGTTACAGATGGAGTATGTAGAGGTATATCACCTTGTGTTACGAGTTATTTATCAAGCACAGTAGGAGTGTTTAATGATGTGTGTGGAGGGCCAACACCAGGAGTACCATCTCAAACTTACTATCATACAGGAACTGGTTCACTTCCAACAACTGGAGACTTTGCATATTCAAACCCACAAGGTACTTCACAACTACCTGATGGTTATTATTATTTAGGTGGCACTTCACCAAACAGATATTATATTAGAATAACTGGAGGTGCAGGAGAAGTAACAACACAATCAACTTGTTAAAATTATGGCAACTTATACATTAACATATACAAATAATTCAGGAGTCGATGGAAAAGGTGGATGGCCTTCATTCTATTCGTTTTTCCCTGAGTTTATGATAGGAATGAATAGTTACTTTTATTCTTTTAATGGAGCTAATTTATATAGACACAACACTAATAATACACGAAACGAATATTATGGTGATACATATCCTTCTACTATAACAAGTGTATTCAACCCACGACCTATAAAAGATATTAAGTTATTTAAAACATTATCATTTGAAAGTAATCAATCTTGGTCTTGTACTCAGTTAGCTACAGATTTAAGTGCTGGCTCTATGTTGGCTACTTATTTCGAACAGAAAGAAGGCGAGTGGTTTACATTTATCAGAAACAATGATGGTACTGTTAACTGGAGAGAAAGATCAGCTAATGGTTTGGGTGTATGTACAACAGTGCAAGGACCTGCAGCAGCAACTGTAGTAAGTTTTGCTTCACCAGTGGGTAGTATTATAAGTATAGGAGATCATGCATATCAAGGAACTGGTACACCAGTATTAGTGGGTGAGGTAATAGAAATAGATAATACTGCTCCTGATTTTAGTATTACATTAGACACAACCATAGCTGGAGCTGTAGCACCAGGACCTAATACATTTGTAGCCTATATTAAAAATAGTGTAGCAGAATCACATGGAGCAAGAGGATATTATATGGAGTTTACCTTATCTAATGCACTAACTGTCCCAGTTGAGTTATATTCTGTCGGAAGTAGTGTGATGAAAAGTTATCCATAGTTTTTTATTATCTTTGTCGTATAATGCAATTAAATATACACCCACTCAAAACCACTGACTATGAGGAGATATTATGTAAGTGGTGGAAGGATTGGAGATGGACACCTCCTCCTCAAGATTTTTTACCTGAGAATGGTACTGGGGGACTGATGGTTTACGATGGAGACATACCAGTTGTAGCTGGTTATTTATATAATACCAACTCCAATGTTGTATGGATAGATTTTATAGTATCTAATTTTCAATATAAAGATAAGAAAAATAGAAAACTTGCAATCAAATTATTAATTTTAGCATTAGAAGAAAGAACAAAACAATTAGGTAAATATATTTGTTATGCACTCATTAAAAATAAAAGCTTAGTTTCTATATATAAAGAATTAGGTTATACTCAAGGTGATGCATACAGTACCGAATTAATAAAAAGAATATAGTATGGCAGGATTTACTACAATAGCAGCGGGTATCGGAGCAGCCACATCTTTGGGTGGTGGGCTTATGTCTTTTGGTCAGTCCGCAAAAGCATCTAAACAAGCTGCAGATGCACAAAAAAAAGCAGATAGATTAATGGCTCAAGCTCGTAAAGATGCACAGAAAGATGTGTATGAAAAACTTCAAGTTCCATTAGATGCATTTAACGAACAATATAGACAAACTAACCAAGCGGCTACTGCTGGTATACAAGCTTTACAAGAAGGAGATGCAAGAACACTTGCGGCTGGTATTGGAAATATATCTAAGCAAGTTAATGAGGCTACAGAGAAAACAAGAATAGATAAAGCAGAAGCTTTATTTGGTTTAGAAAAAGACAAAGCCACTTCAAAAGAAAATATTAAACAACAACTTATAGCAATGGATGTTGGTGCAGCTAAAGATGCTGAGATGAAAGCAGCAGATCAAGAAGAAATAGCAGCTCAAAGTTTACAACAAGGTATTTCACAAGCTGGTAAAGGATTAGTCGGTGTAGCGGGTGCAACAAGTAAACTATATGGTGACAAAAAAGAATTAACACCTGAAGAGTTAGATGCACTATTGAAGTACATGGGTAGTTAAAAAAAGATTTTATGGCAATATCAGAAAAAAATTTTCAACCTGCAGATTATCAGAAGTATGTAGAAAGAGGTCCTGATTCCTATGTGAATTGGGAAGAGATGTCTACTAAAGTAACCAAACTATTTACAGATGAGGCTACTCGTAGAGAAAACATAAAAGCTGATATTGATGATAGAACTCAATCTTTATACGATCAGTTAGCAGAAGTTGAAGTCAACAAGGATGGAAAGTGGAGTGATGAAGTTATATCCTCTGCAAATCAAATTCGTAAAGCATTATCTACATATAATAGTTTATTAAAAAAAGGAGCAATTTCTGTTACAGAATATAAAACTCAGATGGAAAGAGTCAAAGGACAAATGTCTGAGTTAAATATTATTACTAAAGAATTAGGTTCTACTTATGATTTACATCAAGGCAGATTAGCAGTTGGAGAGAATGGAGAGATATTAGCAGCTCCTGATGAGATAGCGGTATTTAATTCTGCAAGTGGATATGGTAAACTAAAAAACACCAAGATATATATTGATCCAGTTACTATGAATGCATTTATGTATAAGATAAATGATGATGGATCTATACCTGACTTTACAAAAAACCCTGAGAAGTTTATGGCTATAAACAATGCCAGGTCTATACTTAACTATACTAATGACAGAAGTCAGTATGTAATTTCTGATGTAGCTAAAGGTATGTCAGATCAAGTGGGTACATTTATAAATGAAAGATTAATTAAATATACCACTAAAAATGCCGATGGAACATATGTTATTTCAGAAGAAGGTATAAGATTAATTGATGCTGATCCGAATATAAAAGCTGAGTTTGATGATTTGAAAAATATTGTTTTTGAAAAACTTACTGCCGAAGGCGACAAAGGTATTGCTAATACTATAGCCACATTGAATGGTAACTACATTATGGCAATGAGTGAAGATGAGTTTAAAGCTAAAGGTGGTACTGACTTAAAATATTTTATTAAGATTAATCCAGATGCAGCAGATGGTATGACATATGAGTTTCATAATGATGCTGCTAAACAAGCGGCTATTGATGAAATTAAAGCTGATGTTAGCACAAACTTAGAACTAATGTTAGGTAAGAAGAAAGAAGTTTCATCTCCTGACTTTGAGCCGGATGAAAGCGAAAGAGACATAATAAGAGGAGAAGAAGAAGAAAGACAAATTGGATTCTTAAGTAGAGTACAAGACATAGCTGTAGGAGACTTGAATGCATTCAGTAGTGGTTCTGCTCAAGGTATACAAGATATCAATGGAGAAATTAGATCGGCTGGTGGTGATGAAGATGATATGATAGATAGTATTAAGAGACAAGGTGATTCGATTGTTATTGAATATATGAATGGTAGAACAGAAACTATTGATAGAAAAGACTCTGATGGTAAATTCAAAGATACTGAAGGTCTTATGTCAGAGTTGTATCAATTAGTAATACCAGCTGGTTCAAGAAGTGATAAATCTTTTGATGACTTGTTAGACATGTATACTACTTCAGGTAAGACAATATCTAAGAGTACAAGAGATATGACTGACAATGAAATAAGGAAAGAGTTAGAAGTTAATAAAGCAATTGAAGTACTTAAGAAAGGTAATACCGATCCGGACTATGAACCTACACCAGCTGAAATTAAGGAGAAGTTAAAAGATGTAAAAGTTACTGATGAAGAAGTTAAGAAAGCTAAAGATGAAGGAAGAATAACTTATCAAGGTGAGGATGCAGTTGGTTATTCATCAAGAGACCCTTACAATGTTAAGTCTTCGGGTGATGCTATCATTAGAGGTGAAGGAGATCAGTTGCCTACAATGACTGGAGAAGAGTCCCTGCAACAATCAATCAATGATCCAGAAGATCCAAATAGAAAGAAATTACCTAATAAGTGGTTTGAGGATGTTAAGGTTGATGGAGCTATGGAGAAAGTATTAGATGCTTATCTTCCAAGAAGATTAAGAAACGATGCAGAGATTAAAGTAGGAGATGATAATAAGTTAGTTGTTACTTATAAAGGTGCTACAATAGATGTACCTGGTGTAACTGATATGGAAGTTAACACACCAAACTTCTTAGGTTTTGGAGGAACTACTTATGAAGAATTAAACAAAGCTATTAACAAAGCAGCAAATTCAATTATTAACAAGGAGAATGAAATATTGAGAACTCGAGGCGGTGGTGGAGCACTACCATCAGCTTACTAAGTAAAGTTATATGAATGAAGAAATATTACAAAAATTATATGACAATGGCTCAAAGTTTTTTTCATTACCTGACTTTGAAACCTTTGTTCAAGACATGCAAGATGAAGAGAAATTGGCTCGATTCAGAGAAAGCATGTCTCAACATTATGATATTCCTGACTTAGAAACCCTTAAAAAAGACATAGGGTTTTCTCCTAAAGTAGTAACTGAATACCAAGTAGAAGAGTACGATCCCGAACAACAAGACTTAACAGATAAAATCTCACGAGGCGAAGTAGAATTTGATGAAGAGACTATGGGGCGTGAGGATGCGGTCTATAACAAAAGAGAAAGAAAAAGTCTTATGAATATAGGTGATATGGATGTCATCTATGACAAAGATGCATCTGCATTTGAAAGATCATTAGCTTTTGTAAACAAAGATTTATTTGAAAGAGATGAAGAAACAGTAGTTCCTAAATTAAACTATCATTTTAATGACTATGGTTTTAAGTTCGAGGAGAGTGGTATAACAGACAATGTTACTGTAACTGCACCCGATGGAACTGTAGAAGATTTTGCAATTGATTCGTGGTTGTTTGCTTCTAATAAAAAAGAAAGTTTAAAATTAAGAAACTTTTTAAGAGCACACCAAAGACCCAGTGCTCTTAATGAGATAGACAGAAAGTATCAAAATAGCAGAAGAAAATATTTTTCAAGACAAGCAGTTGACAATGATGTTAAATTAATTAGAGCAGAGTCTGCTGACTTAGCTAAAAGACAAAAAGAGTGGTTAGATAGAAATGCCAAACATGAGGAAAGGATGCAAATGTTTATCAATGCATCTCCCGAGGAAATGAAAAACCCTTTGTTCAGACAAGAATATGAAGTAGAGTTAGCAGAAGGTAGATACTTGGCAATAGAAAAAGACAAACTGACTGCAGAGTATGGAGCTTTTGAATCCAATGCTAAAGCTATAGACCAAGTTACTGGTAACTATATAATGATGAAAGCCGAAGATCCAGGCTTTCTTGATCCATTTAAAGGCTTCTACAATAAATTTTTAGATGGTTCAAGTAGTATTGTAACTTCTTATTTAGTTGATGGAGCTTTAGATGTATTTTACCAACTGACAGGAAAAGTTGATAGTGCTCTTGGCACTGAGATGACAATGGATGAGGAAGATTTTAGAGAGGCTTTTATAACAAATTATAAAAAGTTTTATGAAGAAACATATGGTCCAGTTCCTAAAGATGCAGACACTAATCAACAAATATTTAAAGAATGGACTGACTCATTAAAAGGAATAATGGGAGGTATGAAACCAAAAAAACAATCAGGTAAGCCTATAACATTAGAAGATCAAGAAGGGCAACCTATAGGATTAGAAGGACAATTACTCTCTCCCACCCAACAAAAATTCGAAGATGGTGTATACAGTGATTTTATCATACCTGGTTATGGTGCACCTCCTGATGATCCTGATTATTTTAAACAGCCCGATGGAACTTATAGTGGTTTAGATGATTCTATTTATGATATGACTAAAGGAATCATATATGAAATGGAAAGCCCAGGTATTGGGTTAGGTCAACCAGTTCCAGTATTGAAAGTATATGATAAGATTGATGAAGAGTGGGTAGAAGCCCCTGGTTCAATGGATATGAGAAAATCTATTTTTGATAAAACAGAAAGCATAGTAAGAGATCAAGACTTAAAACAGTTTAAAGGTCCTATTAAAGAATATACAAGAGATATGTTTGGGGCGATGTTTGGTTTCGATGATGTATCAGATGAAAAGTTAGAAGCTCAAATGAATCAAGGAGGAGCACTGGGAGTTTTAGCAACTGGTTGGTATGGAGCTGGAGAATCTATCCCAGCTTTGATTCCTATGATTTATGCTGCAATGAAAGGAAAGAAAGCTAAATTTACAGGAGCTAAAGGTTTAGGTAATAAATTTAAACAATCTCTTAAAAATTTTGCTACTGATAGATACAGACAAGTGTCGCTTTTAAATATGGCTGCATTACAAAATGACAAGTTGATGCAAGAGATGGAGAACGATCCTGACTTTGAGTTTGTAACAGAGAACGAAAAGAAAATGTTAATAGCTCCACTGGCCATTGTAACAGGTATGTTAGAGACTATGGGCTTTAGACATTTACTAAGAGGAACACCAGGTTTAGCTACATCTATAATGAAAGAAGCATTAGAAAAAATGCCTAAAGGAGCAGCCCCAAGTATGTTTAGAAGATTGGTAAAAAATTCTATAGACAATAAACTTACAAGAGGTGTTGCTAATAGTAAGTTAGGTAAGTTCGGTAACAGAGTATTACCCGCTATGGCTGCAGAAGCAGAGACAGGTGGACTACAAGAAGTAGCTAACATTGGAGCAAAAGATATATATAATAGTATAAAAGGAAAAGATTTATTTGAAGTACCTGAATTGTGGTCAGAAGCATATTTTGATCAGGTTGCTTTTTCAGCAATGGCAGAAGCTGTAGGTGGTTTTGTTATGTCAACACCAGGTGGTATCATCAATGCCGCAACAACTGACAATAATACATTGGTAACTGATGCAATGGTAGAGTTGTTTGATAAAATTAAAAACGATCAAGAGTTCGTTAATGCTTACAACACAAAGATAGATTTAGAGGTAGCTCAAGGTAAAAGAAGTAAACTTGAAGGACAAAAACTTAAAGAACAATTTGCAGTTCTTAGGTCTGCATCTACTGATTTAGATATGGCAGATGATTTAGATGCTACACAAAAAAAGAAAGCACTTGGTTTAATCTTTCAAAAGAATGAGATAGAATCAAAGATGGAGGGCATGGATAAGGACTTAGGTTCTTATAAAAAACTTGCCGATAAACTTGCCGATATAAAAACTCAATTAGGGCAAATAGGTAGTGAACAGGTATCTAAAGATGCAGCACTTGAAGAAGAGCAAAAAAATATTCCTATCTTTGAAGGAGAACAAACACAACAAGATGCCAGTCAAGAGCAAAGCCCAGTTTCGGAAGTTAGCCAAGATGAATCCACAACTACTGAAGAAGTGGCTGAAACAGTACAAGACGGAGTACAAGAATCTGCCGGAAAGGGTGACACCCAAACCCAAAACCAAGATGAGACTACCACGAAGGAAGAGGCGAAAGTAGAAACTAAAGAAGATATAGATGCTTTCTTTGATGAAAACACTGAGTCTAATGATGTAGTTACCCCTAACATTTCTCGTAATAAAGCTGATGAAAAAGCTACAAACAGACCTAACACTAATAAGGTAAAGCAAATTATTAGAAGTGCTAAGATGGCTGCAAAAGCCCTCAATAAGTTCTTCCCTAATGTCAGAGTAGTTATACATGACAATGCAGAATTATTTACTAAAACTACTGGACAAAAAGGTAAAGGGTATTATAATCCCAATAGTAAAACTATACATATAAACTTACAAAATGCTAATTTTACTACTGTTCCTCATGAGGCATTCCACGCAATGTTTATGGAAAAAATTAAAACTGATCCTGCAGCAGCAAGAGTGGCTGAAAGAATGGTAAGAGCTATAGATAAAAGTTTACCAAAGAATAGTGAGTTGTCTAAAAGAATACAAGCATTCTCAAAAAAATATGCAGGTGAGCAAGAGATGAATGAAGAAAAGATGGCAGAGCTATTTGGTATTATGTCATCTGATCCAGGACAGTTTAAGAAACTACCTCAAACCACTAAGGCTAAGATTATAGATATCATCGATAGAATGTTTAAAAAACTATTTGGTGCTTCACCATTTACTAATGCAGAAAGTAGAACTGATGCTAAAGTAATTGAATTTATGGAAACTGTGAGTGGTAAAATAAGAAGAGGAGAAACTGTTACACAAGAAGATGTAACTGTATTAGAAGAAGTTGAACAAGAAACTGCACCAAAGAAAAAACAAAAAACTCCACCAAAAAAGAAACCTACACAAAGAAAAGGTAGAGAACAAAGATCGGTAAATGAAATCATTGAGCAAACCAATATGAATATATATGGTTTCTACCCAGCTAATATGTCATTGTATGATCAACAATATGTTCTCAATCAGTTACCTGATGGCTATACATTTAGAAAGTCAAGAACTAATCAATATGGTCAAGGGGGTGGTTTTATGTTGATTGCCCCTAATGGAAGAAGAGTAGTGCCTAAACAAAACAGAAAAGGTAGACTTCAAAAAATGGACAATGAGAATGAGTTAGTTTCTTTAATAGCTATGGGTAGACATCAAGGAGGATTCACTGATGGTGGTATCAGAGAGTATTTAATGAGAAGGATGAAAGATGGTAAAAGAGAATTTACTACTGCAGAAATTGATGCAGCTTTAAAAGTTGACACAGATTTATTCACATCTATGCCTAAATCTTTTGGTAATGTAGATGGAGGTATGTTAAATGGTATTAAGATGTTAGGTAAGTTAAATGCCTTTTATAAAAAGTTATTAGTCAGAAACAAAAAATTACCTAAAGGTAAAAAATTGTCAACTGAGCAAATGGTTGAGAAAGTAATTGAGTACATGTACACTTTACCTCTTTACAAGAAAGCTGGAGTAAAGAACAGTAAAAAAAGAACTGCACTTCAACAAGCTTTGGAGGCTGAGTTGATTAAGTATTTAAATCCTAAACCAACCAAAGCTAATTCAGCAAGAGTTAAAAAATTAAATGCAGCTATACGAAACTTAAAGTTTTCTGAAAGAAACATTAAAGCTGTTCAAAGAACATTAAGACAATATATTAGATCAGTATTGCCAGTAACTATGTATGGTAAAGGTGAGGTGATTGCTATGATTGATAAAATCAATAAAGTAAATAAAGATAATTTTAAAATTGTAGTAGAAGAAATTACTGACAAAGTAACTACGATGACTAACAATTCTTTAGAACAAAGCATCGTAGATATTTTAACAAGAAAGTTTCAGACTATCCAAAGTGGTAGATTAAAAGGAATTAAAATAGATAATGAAACATATAAAAGATTAAAAAGTATTGCATCAGATATTATAGGTATTACTATCGATAAGAAAGGTAAAATTTCTTACAAGAAAGTAAAAGAAATAACTGCAGAAGAGGTGCAAAAAAAGAATCAAAAACTATTAGAAAAGATAGAAAATTTATCTACAGAAACTATCAATGGTGAGAAAGTAAACAAGACACTTACACCAGAAGAAAGAGCAAAGGTATCAGATTTACAACTGGCTATGAGTTTTAATGAGTCATTGTTGTTAGAACAAAACGATCCAATCAAAACTAATGCATTAGAACAAATAGAGTTTAGCTTAAATCAATTAGAAGAGTTTGGTAGAACTGCTTTACAAATTCAATTACTTAAAGATGCTACTGGTTATATGAACAGAACTCTACGAGTCTTAGAAGATATGGGTGTTAAGATAGACCCATTAGCTGAGTTAGAAAGAGAAGGAAAAGAAAATATTACTCAAGATGATATCATTAAGAAGTTTATAGAAATGAAAAAGGATATTGTTGTTGATGCGGGTAGAGGTAGTGAAACAACACCTAAAGGTTTTAAAAGATTAAAAGCAGTAGTAGGTGGTATACTAAAGCAAATAGACTTAAAAGTTATTGGTAGTGCTGAAGATTTAACTGGATTGATGGATAGGATATCATTATCTACTGGAGAAATATTTGAAGGAGCTACTCAAGAGATAGTTTCTGATCAGGTTAGAAAAGCCACAAGAATGTATAAAGCAAGAATGATGGCTAACACAGGTATCATAGAATCAAAGATGACACAACTGTTTGGTAAGAAGTGGACTAAAATGAATATGAAAAACTCTCAACAAACTGAAGAGATAGTCATAAACAAAGAGAAAGATATTATAATACAAAAAGAAATAGATAGGGTAACTAAAGACAAAAAGTTATCAGAAGGTGAAAGATCTGACTTGTTAAGTGCTTTACATGAAGCTCAAAACAAAAACACAATGTTATTAAGTCAAAATCAATTGTTGTATTTCTACACACAAGGACAAGACCCATCGTTGTTAGGTTCTTTTGAAACCACCTTTCAACCTACAAAATTTAAAGGTAAGCTCTCATACTTAAATCAAGAGTTTACTAATGATTATACTTCAAGAGTAAAAGAAGAAATAGAATCTAAATTAGATAATAGATTAATTGATTTTGGTAAGTTCTTGGTAGAAGAATATTATCCATCTCAATACGATCACTATAATAAAACATATAAAGAAATATACAGAACTGACATGCCTTGGAATCAATTCTATGCAGGTAGATTATATAGAGAAGCTGGGGAAGATGCTGAAGGTTTAGATTTGATGCCAGGTGCTAACAATCAAAGTTGGATTACAAATGTAGGTTCTGCAAGTTCTAAAGCAAGAACAGAAAACAATAGTGCAATCATGCCTACTGATGCTGTAGATGCAGTATTAAATTACACCAGAGATATGGAGTATTTTGCCGCATATGCTGTACCAATCAGAAACATACATAAAATATTTTCTGATGGAGCTGTAAGAGAAACAATCAATGAGCAGTTTGGTAGTGACATAAACACATACATTAATGATGCTATAACTAAGTTAGCAAACAAAGGTGCACAATCACAGAAACAAGTTAATTTTATTAACTTCTTCAACACTACATTCCTCTTATCAAGACTTGGTTTAAACCCAACACTTACATTGAAGCAGTTAACATCTGCAGTAACATATGGTAATGATATAGGATATGATAACTGGTTGAAGATGGCAGTTAAGAGTGGACCTAAAGGAATCAAAAAAGATATCAATGAGATATTAGAAAACTCTGTAGTGTTACAAGATAGATATGGTGAGCCTATAACAAGAGCCATAGAGACTTATGCAGAAGAGAAGTTTCAAAAAATGAACAATGAAGTATTATCTACTATTGGTTTAACTAAAGGTAATTTAAACACCTTAACAAATATATTAATGGCTACTACAATGGCTGGTGATAAAGGTGCAATATTAATTGGTGGTTTACCTAACTACAGATTCTATAAACAACAAGCATTAGATAGAGGACTAACTGAACAAGAAGCAATTGATGAAGCAATTATTAAATTTGAAAATGATACTTTAAGAACACAGCAATCATATGATTTACAAGACAAAGATTATTTCCAAACTAAAGGAGCTTTCTATAGAGCTTTCAATATGTTCTTAACAACACCTAAACAATATTTTAGAAGAGAGATAATAGGTCTAAGAAACTTTTACAGATTGTCTGCATCTAAAGGGCAACAAGGTAAAGGAACATTGTGGCAAAATGCACGATCAGTATGGGTATATCACTTTGTAATGCCAGCTTTCTTCCAATGGGTAAGCATGGGACTACCAGGTGTATTTAGAGATAGAAGAGAAGATGATTTAAAAGAGATAGGTATTTCTGCTATGTTAGGTAATTTAAATGCATTGTTTATTTTAGGTGATGCAGCCGAAATGATTGTAGACAATTGGACTGGTAAACCTTGGGGTACAAAAGCACCAAGTGTTCCTGTCTTAGAACAGATAGCAAACTTGAATAGATTACAAAGATCATATTCAACTGTCAAAGATCCACAGAAAAAAGCAGAGTACAAGTTTAGATACTACAATGAGTTAGCTACTTTGGTAGGTATTCCAGCTCCACAAATTTCAAGGTTCATTGACAACTATTCAGAGTTAATAGACAGTGATAATCCTGGTGAGGCTTTATTAAGATTGTTTAACTTCTCTCAGTATCAGATTGAAGGACCAACCAAAAAGAAAACTAAGAAGAAAAAATCTCCAAGATTAACTGATAGAGAGTTAAGAGAATACTTCCCTGATATTTACAAAGAGAAGAGAGATGCAGAAAGAGAATTTGAAATAGAGTATGCCGATGATATAAAAGAAGCTGAAAGATTAAAGGAAGAACAAAGAAAGATGAGGGAAGAATATTTAAAAGAAATAAGTGAATGAAAAAACTAAAACAATTTAGTATAGAAGACTTTGATGAATACTCTTGTATGTATAACAGTTATTTGATATTAACTGGTAAAGCTACATATCAAGAGATATTAGAAAAAGATGATGGTGCTGCATTTATTTTTAATCCTACCAAACACTATGTGCCATTAGAAGATGATGCATATGATATACTTATGGAATACTTTGGCGAAATAGAAGAGTATGAAATGTGTGCAGAATTATCCAAAGCTAAATCCTTAGCGTCTGTAATGTCTATTATTTAAAATTATGTTTGTAATTTTTTCGTTCTGCTTCTAACTTATAATGTTGGAATGCAAAGAAACCATGTACATGAGAATCAGTTGGAAAGAAATACTTCCACCCTTTCGATCTACCTTTATTAATATAGTAACAAAAAGCTACTGCTAATTTACCAGTTGATTTTTTAAAATTAATTACTGCAGAATCATCAGAGATAGGTATGACTTCATCAACTGAAAAGGTTTCGTTGTTGACATTGCCTGATCTGTTGAAGTTTGAAAATCTTTCTGCTACTGTAGTAGCAAACTCACTGAGTTCTACGACTCGTTCTTTTCTCATATTTCATCGGTTAAGGACTGAATTAATTCAGCACAAACCTTACAGATGTGTTGAGCATGTAGCTTTGCAGCTTCATGATCTCTATCCATTAAATCCTCATATAGTTCATCGACAGAGTCGTGTAGACTATTAGACACATGGTTTACATGTGCTATTGCATTTAAATCATCTGCCGATATTTTGGCCATCTATTAATCCATTGATGTTAGTAACAATGTCCCAATTGTTGCATCAATCTTTTTGATGGTTCTGTATATTATTTTCGATTTTTGTTTTACTTCTTTGCGTTCACTCATTGTTGAATCACACCCTAAGTTACAATATAAATTGCAATCTACTTGCAAAAGCGTATCAATTTTTCTTTTTTTAGACCAAGTTTTATACTCATAGATTTTTTCAGCATCATCAACAGTGTATTTACACTCTCTATTTGCCCATACTTCCATATTATCTATTTTAGTTTTCAAAAAGTTATCACTCAAATTAAGGATTTCATTCTGTTTTTCCAAAGATTTGAGTCTTTTTTGTAATTTATTTAGAACATTATTAGGATTTTTGTGTACAATTCCACTCCATTCCTCTAAAATAGATAGGTATTTTACCTCTAAATGTGGATTAGCTTTGATCATATAAGGAAACTCTTTCAGTGCATGAATGATAGTAGCATGGTTTTTAGAAAAGACATTAGCTATGTCCTTTAGTTTGTAACTACCATACCTTCTAAGTATTGTATATATAATAGCACGAGCTTCTATGTATCTTATTTGTCTGCTTTTAGAAAATATATCAGGCAACAATAGATGTTGTGATGTGATGTTGATTAACGAGTCTACTTGTTTCATTTGATTTGATATAACTATTTAAATTAATTAAGTCTAAGTAATCATCTAAAGTAATCATTACTAAGTTACTAAGTGTTGTAACCATCCCAGGTTCTTTTACTATCTCAAGAGCAAAGGGTTGAGGTACATTGTCTATATGGACAACACCACCTAATACATATGATCGTAATTCATTTGGTGGCAGATCGGTTACATAATCTTCTATATACTTTCCTATTTTATAAGCAACCAATGGATGTAATATATGAAGTGCATCCATGAAATCATCTTCCATTTCATATCCACTATCCTTTATATACTTCTGTTCTAACACCATGGTTATCTAATTCTTTTAATCTATATTCTTGCAACTTAGACACTTTCCCTCCTGGTTTTTTAATTTCAGAAAACAAAACATCACAGTTAGGTGGTATTGCTATTAAATCTGGTATACCATTTTTGTTGGTCTTCAGAAGTTTAATAACATAATATCCTTCATCCTCTAACTCTTTAATTCTTTTAGCTTGTATCTTTTGCTCTGTCATATTTAGTTCCCTCGTTTACCAGGATTAACTGGGGTTGGGGGAGGTGTTACTCCACTTGGAGCTGGCTTGATAACTGGCTGAGAATTATTGTTTGAGTTATTATTTGGTATTGGCTTCGGTTTATTCCAACTGGGATAATAAGTTGGAGCACCATTCCAATGATAATAATTCCAATATCTTGGATAGGAATGAACATTATCATAAATACGATAGATGTTAGTTGGCTTGATAGCATCAATAGGAATCTTTAAAGTATCACCTTCTTCTGTTACAGCTAAGACATGACTAACCTTAGTCTGCTTTTGATAATATATAGGTGAACACCCTATAAACAACAACATAAAAATTATATACTTTCTCATATTACAAAGTTAATAAATCCTTTTTGAAGTGAGTTAGTGTGTAATCTTTCTTCTTTACTACTGCCTTGTATATCTGATCTTCAATGCCTCCCTTGGAGAAAATCCAATATACTTTATTATATAACCTATCCTTAGTAGTCATCCTATCTCGTGACTGCCAGTAACTCGTAGCACTAAAGTCAATGTTATAATATACTAATGCTACTGCTTGTTTCAAACTTATACCTTCTCTGCCACTTACTATTTGTAAAGCAATGCTTTTATCAGTGTTACAAAACTCTTCCAATGTGTTACAAATAGATTCACCAAACACTTCTTTGATAGCTTCATACTCTGCAGTAAACTTATAAAATATAGCAATCTTTTTATTTTTAAATACACTTTGTATGAACTTAGCTTTAGTTGAATCTAATACCATAGACTTACCACTCTCAAACTTTACAGTACCTGAATATAGTTGATGTGTTTTAGACATCAGCTTCACTGCTGTATCGGCTAACACCACCTGATCCTTACCTTCTATAACCCTATCAGTGCTTAGTCTTTTAATTATCTTTCTCAATCCACTGGGCACATCAACATATAGTATCTCCTCATTAGTCTGAACTTTGAATCCAGCTTCTTTCTGTGTATAGGATATTGTATATGGCTTCATCATATCTATAATAGACTGAAGTCCTTTACTATAGTCATTGATATAATTACCATTAATTTTTCTTTGTCGTACATCCACATATGTCTTAGCAAATGCATAAAAGTTTTTAAACTTTCTAAAAGGATTGTTTGGTATTCCACACACCTGGTGATACATCTGACTATATGATTCAGGGGTAGGAGTGCCTGAAAGTAATATAGTATATGTCTCATGAGACAGTAAAAGATCTATAATCTGTCTCGCCCTCTTGCTTCTCTTTGGAAAAGCCCCTAATGTATGTGCCTCATCACATATTAATATGTCCCATGAGACGTCTCTTGGAACTTTGTGAAGGCTCTCGTAATTAATTACTAATAAATTATAACTGTGGTTTAATTTTTGATAGTCGCTTTCAATACTTGAGATAGCTTTTTTCTTAGTAACAAATAGACAGTTCGTGACTGGCAGAAGGCTCACCATACTCAAACTCGTAGCTGTCTTACCAGTACGAACCTCCATAGCAAGATACAAAAATTTATGCTCTTTTAATATGGGTAAACCTTTATTTACTATCTGTTGTTGATAATCTCTTAGCTTCACAGTATCTCTTTTAATTGTTGAACAACTGCATAGACTACATCTACTGTAACTGCATTGCCACAAGTCTTATATCGTTGTGTATTACTAACTGGCTTTACTTCTCCATCATAGTCACCCATCTTAGTCCAGTCATCAGGAAATCCTTGTAGTCTTTCACACTCAATCGGTGTTAATCTTCTTATTTTACCAGTAGTTTTTTCTAATTTTTTCAACATAGATAAATACTCGGAAGAAGATCCTCCTCTTCCTATTGCTCCAGTCAGTGTGCCACTTACTGATTCATCTACATTTAAGTTGTCCATTTTGTTTTGTTGATTATCATTTAATATGATTCCATTTGGCTCTGAAGAACGAATAGTAAAAGCATCATCACCTTCTTGTTTTACTGCATTGCCATAGTTTTTAGAGTTACCTAATTGTGTAGGCACTACTACACTATCCAAGGGGTGTGTTGTTACTGCATTTGATACACCATCTTCTCTTGTCTCTAATCTTTTACCTCTTTCATCACTTTCTTTGTCTTCTGCCGATCCTCTTGGGTATGTACGAATAGCACCTGATATTGCAAGTGGAGGCATAGTGCTAATATCTTTTTCACTGTGTCTTCTTGCAGATAAGCAAGGACTCTCATCATCCTCCCTTATCCTCAGTCCTTCATCATTACGATAGTCTGCCATCTTAACATAAGTATCAGAAGAGCCCATCTTCCAATACCTTGCAGTTATTGTTCGTGCAGATCGAGGTCTCCCACTGTGTAGTTCCCCTTCGTTGTCCCTTGTCGATCCATTAGGAACTGTGTCATCTTTTTGGATAGGAAAAATTCCTCTCCAATTTCTTGGGGGCTCTGCAGAATATCCGACAAGGTAGATTCTCTCTCGGTTTTGGGGTAAAAACCACGATGTATTACACAGTTGCCATTCAAGTCTATAGCCCCCAATGTCGGCAAAGGCTTGGAGGATTGCCGCAAAGTCTTCGCCAGAGTTTGAGGAGAAAGTTCCTTTAACATTTTCCCAGATAAAAACTCTTGGTTGGCATTCCCGAATGAGCCTAATTGCTTCAAGGATAAGGCTTGATCTTTCGCCATCCATCCCCCTACGCTTTCCTGCCAGGCTAAAGTCTTGGCAAGGGCTTCCAAAGGTGATAACATCGATTTTTGGTAATTGTTCTCTTCGAACATCTGTAACTGATCCGACATATGTACTATTTTTAAAGTTATGTTTATATATTGCTATAGCATGTTGGTCCACCTCAGAAAAATAAGAGTGACATTCATATCCAGCTCTTTCAAATCCAAGTTTGAAACCTCCAATGCCTGAAAATAAATCTAATATATTTAATTTCATATTAAAATGGGAAGTCTGATTGTTCTTCCAGTTTATGTTTATTTATAAATCTAATCCATTTTCCTGAATTATCTCTACCCTCTTCAGGTGTACAGTCCCATTTAAACTCTGCAAAAGCATACAACCATTTGTAGAATCTTCTACGAGATACTGTCATCTTAGACTTAGGGGCAAAGTCAGGATTCTCTTCAATGAAATCTAAATACAAATCATTCATAAATAATTTTTTATTTAACTCCAGCTTGTGGTTTACTGTACCACCAACAACTCCACACCATTCAATAAACTCGTGGCATGTTTCGGCAGATAACTTTCTAACCTTTAAGTTTACAAAGTCACTTTTAATTAAACCATACTGTAGATATAATTGTAAACACTCTATCATAAACACATCGAACTGACACCATTCATCATCATCCCATTCTCCAAACATCATTTTACCAAACTCTTTCAATGGAGTAAACTCTTTAGTATAATACTGAGCCAATTCTAACTCCCACTTCCTTCTTTCAAATGATGAGCCTTTACCTTTAATTGCATAGTTAGTTGTGATAGCTACCTTTGGGCTCTTGGCAAAAGGTATCTTGATTGCATCTTTGTTTTTCTTTTCAAGAGTCAATCCTTCAGTAACCACAGAGAACAATCGTTCAAAGTTAAAGTGTTTGCTTACATCATCAAAGCATAGTATCTGTGTATCTGCACTCACTAACTGATATGCAAAACTTCTTTCAAAGTTAAATGACTTCCCATCAATCACTACTACCTTCTTCATTTGTGATATGCCATTCATAAATAATCCTTTACCAGTTCCACCTTCTGGATTGTCTGATATAACTTCATCATTTAATATTGTAGCAGGGCAGTATGCTAAATTTTTATAAGCATGTAGCAAATATCCTATTGTTGATTTCATTGATCTGACTCTACTTTCATCTTGACCACAAATGTTTGTAATGAAAGTACGATAATCACAAGCATCTATCTCACACTCTGTAAACACCCTATCAATAACATGATCCTTCCACACATATCCCCCTATGTCAAGGTAGTCTATAATTGTTAAACCATCGTGTGTGATTTTAACTGCACCATTTTTATAATATAGATATGCAGTGTCTTTATCATCTTCAATAAAGTATACATCTATAGAACTAAGTAAGGTTAAGAACTCTTCTCTAAAATACCTGGTGTTCTCTGCAAAGTAATTATAAATAGACAAGTCATCCATCTCTTGCAGATAATCTAAAATAAAATCTTTGATTTCTTTTTCTGAAGTGTGGTCAATAAGATTGTTTGTTACTCTTACAAACACATAGTTCTTGCTCCCTTCAGGATTAAATTTATAAAAGCCATTCTCTTCTAAGAAATGTTTAAATAATATATGCACTATTTTTATTGTACCCTTATCATTCTTA
>Ga0163180_10000049_pt1 | contig 55965 bp, 63 predicted proteins | sample AtlANTMetagenome_2_FD_109647 | JGI IMG/M metagenome (GOLD analysis project Ga0163180, IMG submission 109647) | Marine eukaryotic phytoplankton communities from the Atlantic Ocean - Atlantic ANT 4 Metagenome | ecosystem: Environmental > Aquatic > Marine > Oceanic | place: North Atlantic Ocean...
GGTCACACCAACAGCAAGTCTGCTGAACGTGCACTGGCCATGATCACTGACTACTGCAAGGAGCACTACTGCAATGCTATCGTCATCGGCCAGGTCAACAAGTCTGGACAGATGGCTGGTACCAACAAGCTTAAGCACATGGTTGACGCCATGATGCACCTCTCCGTAGAGACGAAGGACAAGGACCTTGAAGGTTGCCGAGTCCTCCAAACCACGAAGAACCGGTTCGGTGGCTGTGGCCACACCTTCTTCCTGGCTCTCGGTCGGGACGGATTTAAGGAAGTTGCTCGGGTCTCCGCAGCCTAACAGCTAACGGGACTGGTGTCCGGGGTGGGTAACTTCCTACCTTGGTCGAGCCCCGGACACCTTCTTTTTTTAGACCAAGCTTATATGGTACTGATACATGGTAGAGATTTTAGATACAATTTTAATGTGGCTGGTAGGGTTCTGGACCCTCAGCGCTATGTTTGTGGTCATTAAGGTCGCAGTCATAGGTTTCTTTGCGTACATTATCACGGCGTGTATTATGAAGTGGGGTGGATAATGTATTGGATAATGTGTATAGCACTAATAGTATATGCAGCGTTTGCTGTAGGAGTCACGTATCTTCTTTGTAAGGCGATGTTGTGGTTCATGCCAGGAGGTAAGAAAGATGATGAAGTTTGATGAAGGAGATGTGGTAAAACATATAAGCGCTCCGGATACAGTGGGTCTAGTCATTGAGGCTATGCCGGCTTACCCGTCAGAGGATGCAGTCATTAGAGATATCAGCGGTAACAACTATCAAGTATACTGGTCAATTGCACCACCGGGTGACACTGACCTCGACGAGAACTGGTACCCCGAAGAACACCTGGCTATTATCAAGGAGCAACGCTAATGTCAATCACAGTACCCTACACAGTCATCCTACAAAGCGTCAGTACCGGAAGCGTGTCTACGATGCTCATGGAAGCCTCACCTAACACTCCGGCTGCACAGGCTAGGGCAAATACAGTAGCTCCGCAAGGGACGCATGTCGTGGCTCTGGTGAAGGGCAACCATCCGGTCATTCCGGGTGTCCCATCTCGTATGTAGGAGAGCGCCGGCATAAAAAAAGAATTGCCGAGCTGACAGAATCGTGTAATACAGATACAGAGTATGGTATAATAGAACTATAAGGTAAAGGAATGAGGAAAGAGATTATGTTTCGAGTCGGTCACATCGTACGCCATCGTGATACTGCACAGGTTGGGCGCATTGTAGCCCTGTCCCATGCACGTGACGAGTACCTGGTGCTCTGGGCTGACCGGTCCCAGTCTCGGCACTCCCGGTACATGCTTGTTACGGAGGTCCAAAAAGTGTAATGATATCAAGGACTTATGGGACCGTAACCTGGGGTGTTACGGAGGGGCTAAAAAGGGGCCCACCTGAGGGGGCCTGTATACAGCCTGAAACAGGCCCCCTTGCGAGGCCCCCTTCTGACTGCTCTCTGGCCCCCTTCTCGGGCCCCCTTGCATACTCTGTGGAGCCTTCTCCTGGGCCACCGTCGCTAAGTCCGCGCTCTCGTTTCTCGAGGGGGATTTCAAACGAACTGCAGTTTTTGAGGAGAATATAAATGGTCAAAGTTTTAGTTGATAGAAAGAATTGGAAAGAAACCATCCCGATTTTCGTCATGCACTACCGAGATATGGAGATGATGGACCCGGGAAGCACACTACTTCGAAAGATTCGAAGGCAATATGCCTCTATGGCTCGTGGTGGGGATGGAGGAATGCTAGACTATATCCCACTTGGTTGGGAAGGCCACTGTCCACCTACAGTCCGGGAAACTAACTACCCCGATGCACCCACAGCATTCTTTCAGGAGCTATGTGATCTACTTGGATGGGAGAGATAAAAATATGGAGACGGCAGTAAAAGGAAAAAGCTCAAAATCACTCGAGACATCTCGAGCAGATTTCAATCCGAATTCGGTAAGTGCTAGACTAGGGAACAACCTTGAGTTTATCGCAACATACCTGTTTACGCATTGGGGAGCAAAATCATCCGACGTTCGCCGGGCCCTTTGTCGTTTCCGCGGTAAGGAATACCATAGGGGGATGTACTGCTCATACTTCGCGCACCTCCCCATGTATAGGCGCAAGGCTCAGTATAGAGATCGGTATTGGACGAAGAAAGATAATGGTTGGTACCTAACCACACAGGGAATGGGATTAGTTAAGTTAAAAGGAGAAAGTAATGTTTAAGAAAGGTGATTTAATCAAGAATAAGAGATCCGGCCTCTTGGCCGAAGTAACCCGCGATGGGTATACCTTCCGATTCATGGATGTGCAAGACCGTGAGATGGAGGCGCATGGTATGGGAGACCTGGCCGGTGTCTACGGCACTGCCTATGACGCTGTCTACCTCACCGGTGATAGTCAAGGTCGCAAAATTCGAATCCGAGCCCAGCACCGTGGATGGAGTAAGGTCACCCCCGAGGTGACCCATGTCCAAGGGTAAAGATAAGAATTTGTGGGACTTACCCACCAAGGGCAGTTACGACACCTCGTACGATGTCCCGTATAACACAACAGTATGTGATAGCCGGCATATGCCTGACCCTGATCCAGACCCTTTCGGTAAGACGTATTGGGAGTGGAGCGATAATAAGTCATATGACGAGTGGCAATGGGAAAGAGTAACCCCGAGCTTATCCGTCTATAACGATGAACAACATGACGCCGAAGAGATAAAGAAGAAGTGGAGCGGCGCACTCGTCAAGTTCAGTACGTACCTATATGCTCGTAGTATGGGAGTCAACATCTATGACCCAGTTAACTATGGGCTAAACATCCACTCAGAAAACTCAAGTCGGAAAGACTTACCTCACTCAGCAGACGTATATAGACATACCGGTACAGTGTTCGAGGTCGATAGTAGACCCAACTACCGAGGGCAATGGTGTGTTAGCGTGCTATGGTCAGATGGAATGGTTTCCTACGAGAACATACTAGACTTAGAGATCATCCAAGCTAAGACATAGCAGTTTTTTCCAAAGCTACATAAGTAGTAATAGAGGGGCCTATAGACGGGCCTTTCTGTTTGGAGTAAAGTTTTGGATAAGTGCAAGAGGCAGTACGCGGCGGGAGATCTAGTACGCATCGCCTCCCTTCCCAGAAAACAAGGCAATAGTCCTGTATGGACCCCTGATCCGCAAGGTGAATATATTGGGCTGGTAATAGATGAGAGTCCTAACCGCCAACTTCATCATGCTTTAATAGGGCAATGCTTGGTAGTTAAGTTATCAACCGGGGAACTGGTTACCTTATCTGCTAATATGCTTGAGCATGCTTTTATTAGAGACTGATTGTTAATTGCGAGTTATTCTCTTGGCCGGCGTATACTCCCGGTGTGCGCGTATTATACTTGGCTAATGCAACCACCCAAGGCGGCTCACTAACTATGCAAGATAAAAGTAGATGGCGCGAACCTCAACCCGGTGATCTCGCCGACGTCCGCCAATTCGGATATGGCGGTAAGCCTACACTTCCTATGCGGGGTGTACTCATTCTATCCTATTGTCCGAGCAATGTCTACGAATCAGCTAGCTGTGAGGTCTACTGCCATGGCGATATCTTTTGGGTAGAAACGAAATATCTTACCCTATATCCCGGTGACAGTGTGGGCTAAGGGCAGGCATGGACCCAAGCATGCCACGTGGCCACTCATATCCGGTCGTATGGGAGGTTTCTCGTTATCCGAAGGTATGTAATTGGATTAAGTTTACCCGGCCCTTACACCGATGATTAGAGCCTCGAGGCATATACCATTATATTACTTGTGCGCATACGCGCGTACACAAGGCTCATTCCTATTCTTCATCAAAAGAAGTTTTCTGTTCTAGTGCATAGTTATTAATGCACTCGCTGTGCGTTTCTGTTTGTTGTTTACTTAACTAGTTATCGTTTCCGTTGATCAACGTTGCGTTATCTGAGTTCTAACTCAAATCATGAACAAGGAGAAACAACATGAAAGAACTATTTGTAGATGCATGGGCATTAATCGTTTCGGTATTATCCGGAGCTGTAGAAGTTTCCAAAGATGCCATTAACCTCGCTATCGTAGAAGATCCCTTCTGGCGTGGCGTAGAGTTAACTCTTCTCGTTGGCTTTGCCATTATGAAGAGAAAAGCGGTTATGGATGCGCTAGACAGAGTTCCATTAGTCGGAGGCGTTTTAGTCTATGTTCCCCGCAAGGTGGACGCAGGCTGTGACTGGTTACTTGGTAAAGCAAAGGCTGGTCTCGATTTTCTTAAATCCAAAACAATTGATCCTGTTATGGCAGCGATCTCTAAAGCCGACAAGAAACTAAGAGATTAATAAACCTTTGAATATAAACATTTGAATTTACGTACCAAAAATTAAATTGTACATTTGCCCACTGTGGGCCTAACCGGTTAGCTTATAGTTGGAGTTTTAGAATGAAAATTAAGAAATCAATTCTTAGAAAAATCATTCGGGAAGAAGCGGGGCACCTCAATGAGGGGTGTCCCGTGGATCTCCCTTGTCCCTATGCCATGGCTGATGAATTAAAAGCCAGCGGCGCAAGTCCTGAAGAATTACTATCCTGGGTTGCAACGTTGACCCAAGAGCTAGTTTCCCCAAGTGGTGAAGCAGCTGCTGACGCGGAAGGAGTGCCAAGCACTCTTGACAGCGTTAGCGAACCAGTATCCGCTCCTATAGGAATTGCTCTCGAGAGTCGGAGACGAAACCGTCAAAAACTCTCGAGCCGCCAACTTCGTAATATCATTGAGTCGGTCGTCGGGCCGGGTGATTTAGTTCGGCCGCCTTCGAAGCCTGTTCTTCCAAAAAAGAATAGTAAAGCCAAGAGGCGCTCGAGCACTCTCCGCAAGCGGAGATAGTCTTGTTTAAGTTTGTGTTAAAGTATGTTGGGTTTATTTGCGTTTCAGTTTCATGCATGTTCATACTAGAATATGCTTTTGATATGCCTGTGACGGAGACTTTTTTAGATGTTGTTAATGATGCCACTTCAGCATTCAACAAATTAGGTAGTGGTTTAAACCAGGAAGACCTTAAGATTCAGGATCATGTCAAATAACTCAAGGTCAAAATCATACGGAATCGATATCGGTGATTTAACACTTTGGAATCCTACAGTCCCGGGGGAAACCCCGGGACTTATTTTATCTACTGTAGATGAAGAAGGAAGAGTTGTTGTTTATGCCGAAGGAAAGACACATACAGTTAACTGGACTCAAGTTCGACCTATATATAGAATAGATGGTACTAAGGTGACGTATGAAGATAAGAAAATCAACACATAACCGGATAATCTCTCGAGCCGCTAATATCCTGAAAGAGGAGATGGCGGCCGGCGTTGATATGCTTAATTGGAATCAACTCGAAGCCGGTGACCTGGTCGACGTTGAGGGTGACTATAACAGATACTCCGGAGTACGTATCACTCAAAAGGTAAAAGATGTGTCACAACATTCAGGCTTACCAGCTGGTCCAGGATTCATAGGTACCGACAGTCGTGGGGATGAGATAGTATTTTCGATATCCGACGTCGACGTAACATCATATGAAAAGTATGCCTTTGCGGAAGCAGCCCGCCTCAAGTCTATCCTTAGGCTTCTTATCAAAGAGCAAAATAAGCAACTTTAATTTTGTGTTGCCCTCTTCATACGTTATCTAATTCTCGCAATAATTAGTTTTGACTATTTATTATATGCATCTATAGATGATTGGCATAGGAGTTTAACTAATGGCAACTAGCGTTTTTGACATATTATGTGATACCGAGCAGACAATCGGCGGCTTTCAGTTTGGTATTAATAGTACTACTAACATATCGGTCGTTACAGCTAGCGGTGGTGCCGCGGCCGCAGTCGGCTTTTTGGTAACTGCAACGACAGAAACTGTACTTGGGTTTCATCTGGGCGGGCAAAATATCGAACCATCTGATCTCAGTGGCGCCGATGGAGTGTTGGTTCAATTAACTGTTGAGTATGATGGTGATGCTCCAACGCTATGCGTAGATGAATTAGTATTTTCTGATCCTTCCGGAACACCTATGGAGCTCGAGGTTGCTAGCACAAACTGCTTGTTAGTGACCGATGTTGATGAAGAGGATTTAGGAGATGGTTCTAGCGACAGCCCTCCTCCAGCGCTAGCGCCACTTGATAGTGGCAATATCATGGAATGGAATGTACATAGCGACTTAGATGATGGTAGTATTGTTAACATTGACAATTATTCATGTAACCAGCCTGAGTCTTTTGCTGTTAATGCATATGCAGTACATACAATGAGACACATGGAGGAATGGGTCCCTTACCTAAGACAAAATAAGAAAGCGGATGGTAGTACGGTAAGCGACAGTAATAAGTTATCCGATGGATCGGTGAGCTATTTTGATCATGAATCAGATAGGATCAACTTTGAAAATAGTATCAATGACATTGCATATATACACTCTTTATGGGGCTTAATGTTCAATGGGTATGTTGATAGTGTTAACTGGGGCGAATGGGTTCGAACTGCAAAAGAACGTTCAGTTACTGTAACTGATTCTCATGGCGAAGTCATTGATGTGGTTGATGGCTATAAAGCATTTATCCGCGAATACACTGTCGGTGGGGATAAGGCCATTGACTTAAGTGGAATATATTGTGGCCCGCCGGCTGCAGTACAATTGTTATCACTAGACCCCACATATAATAATGGACAACCTGGTTTAGATGCAACCGTTATACTATATATCCCTTATGATACAACCGGACGTAGCAGTAATGCTAGTCTAGACAACACACGCTTAGCCTGGAGAATTTCTAGGGTTACCGATAATGGCTGGGGTGGTGGAGAATTTTTTGGGAATGAAGGCGATTCCTCATGGGTGTTAAAAGGTACTCAAGAAGTAACAAATCTTGCTTCAAGCTGGGTTCAAGGGGACGATATAGCTAGTCCAGTATTTGATGGTATATGGGGCAGAACATATACAGCAACGCTATCTATTAATCTTACTAGCGACTCATTAGGTAACTCAGCCGGTAGTGGCGAGTATAGCGATCTCATGACAATCCCCGGGATCATTGAATCCTCTAATATGACTTATGGTATGCAGTGTGCCCTTGTTAATTCGAGTGGGGACATCTGGAGTGAGGGTGATCGAGAAACAATTGTTTCAACACGTGTTGCCGACTTACAGGTAGCTACCTTTGATCCAATTGATATTGAGTACAAGAATAATAACAATTTTGATGATGATATTGACAACGTTAATATCGGAGGGTGGGATATCAGGGCTAATCTTGCACTTGATGCGCGCATCTCTGCATACTGGGGAGATGATGATACTGTACCGAGAGTATACTCTGATAATGATAATTCCTCCGATTGGGCATGGGGTTTAAGTGGCGCGGACTATGCGTCAATCTCAGCCGGCACCGGACAAGACTCAGAATTTCAAGTTGTTGATTTTAACGACCAAATGGATGAAGATGAACAGCTGACAGTAACTGTCCATGCATATACCAACACAGGTAGAGGATCTTCTGGATCATTTGACATTGATCTATTAACTATCATAAGCGCTGCAACAACAGCAGTAGCAGCTAGCCCAGATACTGGAAACCCTCATCTCTCTAACGGCACCTTACCAAGAACCGGTGACGTATTTACCGTCAGTACAGATCCGCATGCGGCATCTGACAATATTGTCATAACACTAACAATGAATGCGACATATGACACCGGTAGTGGTGATGATGAGACTGGGTGGAGATATAGGGTTAATGGTGGTGCTGGATTCGGTGATATTCAGACAAGTCTAGACAATGAGCTAACTGTTAATGTTCCTGGAAATTCTGACACGAGTACAATTATTGTTGAGGTCAATCATCCATTAGCAGATGTTGATCCATCCATGGTCGGGCCTTGGGTATATACTATCAACGTTTCCCCAACATGTGCTGAGTATATTTGGGAAGGGTTTTCTATATCACTATCTGATGATCCGGATAAAATGCTTATTCTTTGTGCAGACAGTGGTGACGGGGAAGAGTATGCAGAGAAAGATATCGACGGGTCGTTAGGTGTTATAACAGTCTCCCAAGACGGTTCATCTTCCGAACAAGGCATTTATGACGATAATGATCATTGGCCGGTAGACGAGGTATCAGTTGCCATCAGCGAACGGGCACCTGATGGTAATACAACCCTATTATCTTCTTTAAGTTATCACCCATCATTTGGGTTGGTAGCAGCAGCGTCTACTGCTCCTGCAGGTGTGCCGGCTGGTGTATACACGTATACTGCAACCCTGACTAACAATATATGTGGGGTTACTGAAAGTGCTGATGTAGATTTTAGTGTCGAGGTATTAAGCTGCTCATCACCTTGCGCATTCCAAGACGACATGGATGCAATCCATAACGGAGATGGAGGAATGATAGCCGGGACTGATGGGCATATAGCATTATGTGCCACAACTGATAACGAAGTAACACCAGGTGATGGTGTATTATCAACTTCGCCTGGAGGTATTTGGGTCAAGTTCCCTAGTGATCCAGATATGAAGATTCCCATATACGATTCAGCATGGACCGAAGTTACGGACTGGAGTATTACCTTGGCCGATGATGGTAGGCTCGGCGGGCCAAGGATTGAATGGCGTGTGCCTGACTATAATGGCGACGGCCAAGATGATCTACCATGGTCCTTAGCACCTGACTCGATAAGAATAGCCACCAGGGCAGCTCTTGGAAATGGGTGGGTTGCTCCTACCCCAGGAGATACTAGCACTGGAACGTGGGTATTAAACGGCTCACTTTCAATTCAAATGCCTATTGACTCTAATACGGGGATGGCGCTGGTACCTCCTGGAGAATATCTTGAAATTAGTGTGCCATGGGCGCTTAATGCTACCGTATGTGGGATAGAGCTAAATCCTGTTAGCGAATCTGGCCAACATGGTGCGTATGGTACTTTGCTTATTAAAGTATACCGATGTGAAGATGCTGAACAAAGAAGCGATAGTGGTGATGATGTAAATTGTTGCGATAATCTAGAACACTATATTATGAAAGCAACCGAGTTTAATAAGCTACCCCTAAATGCAGACAATATGAAACATATTACCCACTCGGCTTGGGCCGGGCTTGAAGGCGATGGGGAGATCAGGAAACTAAGTAGTCTGGCTAACGATTTCACCGAACATCCTGAGTGGGTGCTATTATGCGCTGGATTATCTTCACCAACCGCCGATGAACAAAAAGATGAAGATTGCGTGTTACAATGCTTCTTTGCCATGGCCCCGAGCGGCGGCCCAGATAGTGCAGAAGATGTCTTGTTATTAGATAATAGTCCTACGGATAATAAGTGGACAGATCCAGTGTGGCTCTATGATGGCAGGATTCCGGTTGCGAATCCACCTCTAACCAATTGGGGTGACTGGAAAGATTTGGATAGTTATTGGTGTTGCCCTGATGATGAGCAACCATGGCATAACCCACCAGGTACCCAGGGAGATGAAAATACTGGGGATGGTGATGTATATGGCTGTATGGATCCCTTAGCTTCTAACTATAATCCTGCAGCTACAATAGATGATGGCAGCTGTGAGACGACACCACTTACTAACCATGAAATATCTGCATTACGAACATTATGTGAGGGTGGAGACGCTGCTTCCTGTGATACGTTAACCTTCAACAGTATTGCGTTAACGTCAGAAGACTTACAACTTACGATGACATATGGGGATCCCCACTCAGATCGGGATCTTAAAAAGATTCTGGCATTTATTCCATCCAGTACTGCAACCAGTGACTATCACTTACTTGGATTATCAACGTTTAAGTTTGAATGGAATGAAGTTGCATTTGCATTATTCGGTTTAACCGGCACTGTTGAAGAGGGCTTCTTAGCAGAACAATTAGAGTCTCTATATCCTGCACCTGATCCAGAAAATCCGCCTACATCGAAAGATGAGGGACATATGTGGTGGTATGAGTACATGAGCGAGGAGCAAAAAGCACTTCATGAAAATGTACATGATTACTATACTTTCTTTAACTCAGAGCTCTTAGGGGCAGCAATTGCAGAAGCAAAAGCAGGGCAAGAAGAATAAGAAAGTTTAGATCAAACTGATTATGCACAATATTTAATAAGTGTTACGATTGGTTATCAATCCAATTATACGTTCTCTGTTTTGTTGAAATAAGAAGATAGTTTCCTTTGTTTAGTTTGATCGCTTTTAAGCAAACGTAAAGTATAGGAGAATGTACAGTGAGTGACGATAACGTAAGTAGAGGCCTGATTGAGGTCATATCAAAAATAGATAACGGGTTCAAGGAAAACCAAGAGTCCTTCCAAGGGCTACGTGGTGAAATTGATAAAATAGCAACCGAAGTCAGACAATTAACAGTCGACATCGTTGAGCTAAAAGGAAATGTTGCGGCAGTTAAAAATGAAGCAACTGAGGCGCGCGCAGACGTCAACAAGCTAGAAAACAAAGTAGCTGAACTTGAAGCAAAAGCTAAAGAATTAGAACTAGCAGTAGAAGTTGCAAAAAGCGCGACACCAAGACATCTTCCGGAAAGAGTCGCAGTTATTGAAAATAGTCTGGCCAGCGTTAAGAAATTTGGCTGGTTTATGGTCACTGCATTCGCCGGCTTAGCTATTAAGGCCCTATGGGATCTTATGCAAACGGGAGCTTAAGCAATGTTTCCATTATTTTTCGAAAACAGTAAGATACCGGTATGGTTATCTAGCATCCCGTTTGTACCAATTGAGATCAATGCAATTACCCTGGGGCCACTCGTATTTAGCCGAGGAATAATTAGCGAGACAACAAAGCGACATGAAGCTATTCATTGGGCGCAATATAAAGAGTGTCTTATTTTACCCTTCCTCTTGCTATACGGCACTTTTTACATCATTAATTTATGTAAAGGTATGAAAGGCTCATCGGCATATCACAATATTCCTTTCGAAAAAGAAGCTTATAAGTATCAAGCTACACAAGACTACTTAGAAAATCGAAGATTATTCGAGTGGGCAAGAAAGACTTAAATAATTCAGGCCTATGTACATTTGCAGTTTGGTGTTTATATTATACCTGCAGCAACAAGTAGTCTGACTATTATTATAGCTTTAAGGAGAAAAATTAATAATGAACAGCTTATTTCCAATTTCACGATTTAGCCTATCTAATCCCCTACATGGAGATCTAGATACGCTACTAGATTCTTTTTTTAACACACCCCTTCGTGCAGTTCAACGTACGGAGGATTCATTTTATTCCATTCCTCGTGCAAATGTAGCCAAGGATGCAGAGGGTTATGTAATCCAGCTTGCAGCTCCTGGTTATAGCCGCGAGGATTTTGGAATTAACGTAGAGAATAATACCCTAACCATCTCTTGTAATAGTGAGGTCCAGGATAGTGCCCCTACCGGTGTACAGTTCACTACCCAAGAATATTCATATACGACATTTAGTCGTTCTTGGAGTCTTCCTAAGGAGTCAAGCGCTGACAATATTTCTGCACGCTATGATGCAGGTATTCTTACCGTACGGATTCCGGTAACCACTACCGCTTCGAAGACATTAACCATCGACGTAGAGTAACCTGATTAACTAAGTCACTCAATATCAGGCTCGAATGTTGCAAGGCCCCGGGTAACCGGGGCCTTTTTTTACACTTGAAACACAAGCTATAGCCTATTTATACTATTATGAAAACCACGCTTTCGAAAGCATATATCTTTTTGACCAGGGTAGTTTTAGCTTTTGTTTTTTCGTTCCGCATATACTGGCTATGGTCAAAAATATACAGTATACTCTTTATCGATAAGAGAACTAGAAGGTTACTGCCTAACCTCTATAACAGCCCACACACGCCTTTGGCCCGAGTATCCAAGGTAACATATGTTCCGGATGGATCAAAGGAATTGTGGGAGGTTTGTCAACCTCCTGGTGTTGTCGAACAGAGGATTATAGCTATTGAAAACTCAGAAAAGCCTGACAGCGGCGCTATGGATTGTGATGAGTTTGCTAGATACCTGGCGAACTCGCTTGAATCGCAACTAAACCCAAGGCTATTGTCTGTAATATGCATAGATAAAAGAGAGCTTAAGTGGGGAATAATCCCAAAGTTTCCTGGGCATGTAGTATGCCTCTGGTCTGACTCAGAGTATAACCCGGACGCATCCGGAAATATTTACCATATTGGAAACTGGAACCAGATAAAGTCCGGACCTACACCAGAATATAGAAATGAAAGACATTTCTCCTTTCAAAACTTATCTGAGATGGCAGCGCAGTTGGTCGATGGAATGACTGATGGTCACGGAGAATTATTGGCCTGGATGATAATGGACAAAGATCTAAAAGTATGTTGTTGGGGTATGGGAAATTCTCAAGATCTTAAAGACATTAATAGTATCACGATATCGTCTATTAGGCCTCGATCAATTATTGGTTGATCATATTAATTCTTAAGCGACATAATTATAGGCGTGAGGTTTTTATTATGAGACTAAGTTATACCTTAGGTGCTTTTTTATGTGCACTAGGAATCGCAATGATTTGTGCTCCAAATGTATTAAATCCTTCTAACGAAGGACATACGGAAACCCCGTATGTTGAAACTGCTGAAACTGCTAAACCGGTTAGATTAGTATACATTCGTTTTGCCGGTGAGAATAGCCAGATGATTCAGCTACAGGATGTTGAAGGGGTTTTATCCCAGCGCCTTTCTGAGTTTTCAGTCGAATAGTATATCATGATTAACAATTGCATACTTGAGGTCTGTCATGCCCAAGAATATCTCGAAAGCCGAAAGTCGCCGGATAAGGAAGCACCTCGAGTTATGCATGCGGCAAGCGGAGAATGCCATTATATCAATGACGACAGTCATAACTGGAACGACAGACTCCCGCAGGATACTTAAACTTAAACAAGCTTTATTATCTCTTAAGGTTGAGTATAATAGAATTAAAATGCGGTATGAAAATGAAGATAACTAAAAATAGTCTAAGACAACTTATTAGAGAAGTCATCAATACATGGCATAAAAACTATTATACCGCATATGATAATCCTTATTCATATGAAGACTATCCAGAGATCGATATTCAAAAGTATGCTAATAATGATGGAACGTGGGGTGTGGTAATTGATTGTGAGTTTGATGATTCATTAAGCGAGCCCCTTAGGGTCTTTAAGACAGAAGAAGATGCCAGTGTATACGCTAGAAAAAAAGCTGACAATATCCACAGAGCATACATCAATAGCGGCGAATTATAAATCTTCTAATTTAATGGTACAATTCTAGCATGGCTAGGAGAAAAAAGAGTCCCGTAAAAAAAGAACCTACTGGGCCACAAGAATATAAAGAGTGGAAAGTTGGTGATTATGTTTACTGCAATAGGCACCCAGACGATAAGTTTAGCTACGGCAGGATAACTAATATTCACCTCGAGGACACATCAGGCGAACCATGTTTCACATTCATATGTGAAATGGTAGGGCAATATCGATTAGCATTATTTAGTAATATAATCGATGATCCAACGACCAAGATGAAAAATGCAAAGGCTCGAGCACTTAAGCGAAAGAAGTAGCCGGGTTATTGAATTATTCTTGGCATGACTAGTTCCCGGATTGCGTCAAGTCCCGGTCCGGCGCTGGCATTCGGCCACATGTCATGAGGAGGCACAGGACCTCGTGGGCGTTGTATATACCCATAAGATATAATTGATATAATCTCACCGGCTTCATTTAGTACAGGCGAACCTGATGAACCTGGTGCAGTAGGAATTGCATTGAGATAATGCCGGCTTCGTATTACGCTATTAGCAGGAATGACTCCTGCAAAAAATCCTTCATATGATAGTACCGCACCAGGTTGACTCAACCCATGAGGAGAAGCAACGTTATAGATTCTATCACCTGGTTCCGGAGCTCGACTAGCTATTCGGACTGGCTGGATTTCCTCCATTAAGCCCTCTGTTTCTAAAAGGCATATATCATTGCTAATATCGCCACGAATCTCTGCGGCAGGATATTCATTTCCGTAAAAGTCTGTCAACGTAATACTTGGCTCGTACTTAAAGATTAGCGTATGCTGAACTGGATCTGGCATACTAATTGCAATATATCGCTGATTAAAGTCTCTGCACACGTGATAAGCAGATAAGACGTATGAAGACTCCCGGCCCATGTCATGACCGACCAATGCAGCAGACCCGCTGATTGAATACCCAAACTGAATATTCATTGCTGCAACGATCTGTGCACGAAAAAATTGATCATTAAACATTTCGCATGGATTACCAGATGCCGATGTTGCTGACATATCTGGTATACACGAAACAAAACTTACATCATTCCCGCGGCGAACAAATACCATTGAACGTACCGGACGCTGCTCGTCAGAGAAAGCTGGAACTGCTATTTGTTCGAAATTATTTTTAATAGTGAGGGTTGATATAATAGCTACGGCAAAAACAAGAAGTACTGCTATAGCACCCTTGGCAATCGTTTTACCTTTCAGAAAAAATAAACTTAATTTTCTAGATTCTTCATTAGACATCCATACCACCTAATATTAAGTATCAACTCGTCTACGTTTGTCCAGAAAAATCCTTTTGCTTATACGTGTACAAAGATCTAAATTAACATACAATTCATTATAGACATGAGGTTAACATGAATATTGAAACAGAAAAACTTTTTTTACGAAGGATTGCTGCTTCGTGGGGAAACAAAAGAAACATTGGCGGCTTCAATGAAGAAGAACGCGTACAACTTCAAGCAATGAGAATCCAAGGCAAAGTACATACTACTGAAATGGATGGATCAACATGGGTCATGCTTACCGAACTAGGGCAGGCAAGACTGTATGAATTAAATGGAATTCCAAACAACTAATGCCATCGTAGCTCAGCTGGTAGAGCAGCTGATTTGTAATCAGCAGGTCGTAGGTTCGAACCCTATCGATGGCTCCATAAAATGGGGTGGAGCGCTATAGGCAGGTGCACCGGGCTGTTACCCCGGCCGTTGCTGGTTCGAATCCAGCTGCCCCAGCCAAACTCAAACTTAGAGGAGAAAATGTCGACAGTAAAAATTGGAAACCAGGTCTTAATTGGGCCAAACGTAGAAATCGATAACAACGAAGTATTTGAAAAAAGAAATAAATGGAATATGAAAGTTGGCTTCACATGTGGTGCATTTGACGTATTACATACCGGTCATGTCTTAATGTTAGAAGAAGCGAAAAGTGTATGTGACTATTTGATAGTGGGTGTACAATCTGATCCAAACATCGACCGACCAGGAAAGAATACACCGGTGCAGAGTTATGAAGAGCGAATTATCACTGTCAAGGCAATAAAGTATGTGGATGAAATTGTACTTTATGACACGGAGGATGATCTTGTTGATTTACTCACGAAACTTAAGCCCGATATTCGAATCTTAGGTGCAGATTGGCAAGGCAAAAAATATACTGGTTGCCAGCTACCAATTGAGCCCTATTTTAATTCTAGAAATCACAACTATTCTTCATCTTCTCTTCGAAAAAGAATTATGCTAGCAGAGCTAGGTGTACAGAATGAACCTTATGAAATGCCTTAAAACTTAAAAATTAACCTTCAGCATGGTATAATTGTATATGAGTGATACCAATACATACAATGGAAAGTTTCCGTACCCAGTTCCTCGCGAGTGCCAGACTAAAGCAATCGACTTTGCAATGTCAGAATTTCGAAGTGGAAAAAAAATTGTTATCATAGAAGCCGGTACCGGAGTTGGTAAGTCTGCTATTGGTTTAACCGTTGCCAGACTATTGCAGTCTGAATTAGCTGATTCTGATCAATTTTCATCCGGATCTTATTTTCTTACGACACAAAAGATCCTACAAGAACAATATGTTAGTGACTTTGGGTGTTCTAGTAAGAACTCTATGAAGTCAATCAAGTCTTCTTCAAATTATACATGTGCATTTCATAAAAAGAGCACATGTGCAGAGAGCCTTAGGGCACTTAAGGTTGCAGAGAAGGGTGGCCGATTTTGGAAAAAGTGTACGTTTGATTGTACATACCGAAATGCTAAGCAATCATTCCTGGAGTCACCAGAAAGCGTGACAAACTTTCCATACTTTCTAGCAGAGACCCAATACTCCGGAAAGATTAAACCGAGGAAGGTTTTAATTGTAGATGAGGCACACAATACTCCGGTTGAGCTAAGTAAGTTTGTTGAAGTCACAATGACAGAGCGATTTTCGAAAAGCATGCTTAAACTTAACATGCCAGAACTTCGTACACAATCCCAAGCTATTCATTGGGTTCGGGATGTATATGCACCTAAACTAGCATCTTATGTTAAGCATGTCGAAGGTATGATGGAAAAATATGAAGGCCTTCGAGAAAAGATTAAAGAGTTTGGTAATCTAGCGAAGCAATATGATCTATTAGACAAGCACAATTGTAAGGTTAATCGCTTCTTGGAGATTTATGATAAAGAAAATTGGGTTTTCAATGTAACACCCCCTGATGGGCGTAAGGGTCGTAAGCTAGAGTTTAAGCCAATTGATGTATCACATTATGCTAATGATATGTTATTCCATATGGGACAAAGAATTATCATGATGTCAGCAACAATTCTTGATGTTGATGCAACATGTGAATTACTAGGGTTAAACAGAAGTGAGGTTGGATTTATTTCTATCCCGTCCCCCTTTGCAGTAGAAAATCGACCGGTAATACCAGCTGCAATTGGCAAAATGTCTGCAGCTGAAATTGATAAAACATTGCCAAAGTTAGCTGAGGCAGTTAAGGCAATTCTAGAACAACATAAAGACGACAAGGGGATCATTCACTGTCATACGTTTAAGATTGCAAATTACCTTAAAAGAAATATCCGAAGCAAACGACTCTTAATTCATGATTCAGATAACAGGGATGAAACACTAAAGAAACACCTTCGTTCCAAAGAGCCTACGGTTCTATTATCTCCTTCAATGACAGAGGGTGTTGATCTTCATGGAAACAATAGTAGGTTTCAAGTTATCTGTAAGGTACCATACCCTTACTTGGGTGATAAACTTATTAAGAAAAGAATGCATAAATGGAAGTGGTGGTATCCACTCCAGACAGCAAAAACTATTGTTCAGGCTGTAGGTCGTAGTGTGCGTAGCGATGACGATCATGCGGTAACATATATTCTTGATAGCGATTGGGGATACTTTTACAAGCGTAATAAAGTATTCTTTCCGGAAGGATTTCGGAACAGCATTCAATAATGTATATGGATCTTAGAGAAAAAAAAGGAGACACTAGTTGACATAATCGTCGCTCTAAGATCCTATTTATAAATTATGAGTAGGCCACTTTTTATTTTTGACTTTGATGATACACTGGTTTTTTCCGGTGCAGTTGTGCATGTTGTGCATGCAGATGGAACAGAGAGTCATTTAGAGAGCCACGAGTTCGCTACATATGTTGAACAGCCCGGGGACGAATTTGACTTCTCAGAATTTGATACATACCCACCGGCCGGCAGAGTAATTAATAAATCTTTTAATGCTTTGAAGCAAGCAATTACTTCTCATGGTGCCGCAAACGTTGTTGTACTTAGTGCCCGTGGTAAAAGCGGACCTATGAAACAGTTTTTAGAAGATAGCGGATTGACAGATAATATAGAAATTGTAGGAGTGGCTAGCGCAAACCCACAAGATAAAGCAAGGTTTGTTGATAATAAGCTTAAGTCAAATGATTATACAGAGGTTATTATTCATGAAGACTCCATGGCTAATATTCAAGCTATCGGAAAGATGATCTCAAAAAATCATGCACATGTAAAATATACATCCCACCATGTGCAGGCAGAATCATTATTAAGAAAAACAATACACAATTTACTAAAAGAAATTACCTTTTGTCGCAAGTAAGATAAGCTTATATAGTTTTATGTGATACTTAATAACATGAAAAGGATGTAGCATGTCGCCGGCAAAAAGAGCACTCAAAAAATATATCTTAGAAATTTGTGGGTGGAAAGATGCCGACCAGATACTATCCACTGCTGAACTAGCACATACCGGGCAGACCAGAAGATCAGGTGAGCCATATATCGAGCACCCTATTGCGGTTGCAAATATCATCAGCAAATATTATCCTGGAGAGCGGCTACTTTGTACAGCCGCTCTTTTACATGATACGCTTGAAGATGCAGTTGCGAATGGAAACTTTAAAGATGAAGAAGAGCTAGTTGATACAATAAAGAGCTCTTATAGAAATCCTGAAGAAGGTATGCAGGTCTTATCCATTGTATACGCACTAACACATGAAAAGGGTGGAGATTACACTAGCTACATGTTGCAGCTGGCATCAAATGTTGATGCACTTAAAATAAAACTAGCTGATATGCTGCACAATATGTCAACTAGCCCAACACCCGGGCAGGCATTAAAATACCGTACTGCTTTTGATGCATTATCAAAGGGCACCGGTGGGCCACCACAAGGAATTAATCCTGAACATTGGAATGAACTAGTTCATATTATCGATAGCACACTGGATGGTGATGAGCTAGTTAAAGAGTATGTAAAAGAATATACGGCTACTTTAACTAATCCACGGAAATAATTAGTTATGTCTTTAGAGATATTGAGGGAATATATCAATATGGTTATAGCAAATCCAATTCCGGCCGGAGCCGGCATCATTGTTGTTAGGTCATTTCCTAATGGGCTTAAAGTGCTAGCGCTCCAAAAACACAATGGGGTATATGATATCCCCAAAGGTGCAATCGACGAAAATGAGTTTCCGCTAGAAGCAGCACTTAGAGAAACAGAGGAAGAAGCTAGTATAACTCAACTAGACTTTAAATGGGGATTAATCCACATTGTCAATTCCGAGTTAACATGTTACGTAGCCCAAACAGATCAAGATCCTCGGATTAAGAGAAATCCTCACTCAGGAATAATTGAACATTCTGCCGCTTTATGGTTAGATTGGAATAGTATATTGTCAAATACTGACTCATATCTGGTACCTTGCTTAACGTGGGCGAAAGGGGTTATCGAAAATGGCAAACATCCTTAGGGCCCTTATAAAAGAAATATTAGTAGAAGGATCCGGCACTAGCATTTCCGACAACCAAGTTAATGCTGCCGTTGACTTAATATCTGATCTTATATCAAATACTTCTCAATTTAGAGGTAAAGTATACATTGCCGGTGGTGCTGTACGTGATGAGCTCATGGGAAAAACTAGCCATGATATTGATATTGTAGTTGCAAAAAAGAATGGTGGTATTGAGCTAGCACAATGGCTGTACCAAAAACTCAGACTTAAACATAGGCCGGTGACTTACCCTAAGTTTGGTACCGCAATGCTTAGTTTAGACGGGGTAGTGCACGATGGCGTTGAGCTCGACGGGGTAGAAATTGAAATGGTCCAAACCCGTGCGGAAAAGTATGATCCCAATTCTAGAAAACCAGAAACCACATATGGAACTATAGAGCAAGATGTTGAAAGAAGAGATCTAACAATTAATTCACTGCTAAAAGATCTTACAACAGGAAAAATTTTAGACTTAACCGGCAAAGGGATTCAGGACATTAAGGACGGTACCATCCGTACACCTATGGATCCAAATGAAACGTTTGATGATGACCCCCTAAGGATATTAAGGGCCATCCGATTTACTAGTCGGTATGACTATAATATGACAGAAGAAATCATGGAGGCTATAACAGAAAATGCTGAGAGGCTGACTATTATTTCTAAAGAACGAATCCGCGATGAGCTAACGAAGATCTTGACAGGAGACAATCCCGAACAGGGAGTAAAACTGTTGGTTGATCTTGGCTTGATCCAATACGTCGTACCTCAACTAGTGGGGAAAGAGCAAGAGCTACTTAAACTAAAATTTACAACTGATGTTATAGCATCAATGTCGCTAATGTTATCCCTAACAAATGATCAGACTATGAGTGCAGCTAAGGCACTAAGATTTTCGAATGAAGAATCAAAGCAAATTGTAGCTTTAGCCAACTTCCGGAATCAAATGATTAATGATGACTCAAACAAAAATATCCTTAAATCATCTCTACCGGTATTCTCAAGTGGGGGCGACAATTATTTAGATGATGTTATTTTTGATTTACCGGCTAGAAAAAAGCTAGCTTCTCTTGAAGAATTTATAGGCCTTGAACCGACCCTGTTTTTTACAGGAGGCGATTTACTTAAATCATTTGATCTTAAACCCGGCCCACAAATAGGGGAACTAGTTAAGTTGCAACAAGATCTATGGTATGAAAACCCATCAATTACAAAGGAAGAAGTCCGTGCAAAAATTCAGAATTATTTGTAATAGTTACCATCAACTATACATTCAACACAAAACAGACAATATTTAATATAGCTATGTCTATTTTCAAAGAACATAAAACGTCCGCGGACCGCTCAGCTACCGACAGAAGACGCCATAAAGAGAAGATTGAAAAAGCAATCCGTGAAGGAATTCATCACGTAGTAGCTGACGAAAGTATTATTGGGCAGGATGGCAAAAAGAAAATTCGTATTCCGGTACGTGGAATTAAAGAATACCGGTTCATATACGGAGAAAATGAAAATAATAAAAAGGTTGGATCTGCACCAGGAAAGAATATTGCCCGGGGTCAACAGATTGGGAAAGCAGAGAAGCAGCGTAAGCCTGGCCAGGGTGACCAAGCCGGAAATGAGAAGGGTGTTGAGTACTATGATGTGGAAATTACACTTGAAGAATTAGCTGCTTATCTATTTGATTCTCTAGAGCTTCCAGACTTAGAAAGAAAACATATCCAAAAGATCTTTGAAAAGAAAATGCAAAGACATGGATACCGGAGCGACGGAATCAGGCCTCGACTCGATAAAAAGCAGACAATTAAAAAGAAGCTTAAGCGTAAAGCAGCTGCCAAGCGGGTCGGGACACATGATGGTGATGAAGAAGAAAGATTCCCATTTCACCATGATGACTTAAGATATCGACACATTAAGCCGGTCATGAAAACGACCAGCGCAGCGGTTATCTTTTTTATGATGGACATCTCTGGTTCAATGGGGAAAGAAAAGAAATATCTTGCTAGAAGCTTTTTCTTTCTATTATACCAATTTGTTAGACACAGATATGAGAATGTCGAAGTAGTATTTGTTGCGCATGATACTGTGGCGTATGAAGTCAATGAGCAGCAGTTTTTTACCCGTGGGCAAGGTGGAGGTACAATTGTATCATCCGGACTAGAGATGGTTCTAGATATTATAGAAAAGCGTTTCCACCCCAACAGCTGGAACATATATTCTTTCCACTGCTCAGATGGTGATAACTGGCCAAGCGATATGGATAAGTCTATTAACCTAAGTGAAAAACTTAAAGACTTAAGCCAACTATACAGTTATTGTCAGATAGTTCCGGAAGATGATCGAATTAGGTGGGCTCGGGATGATGAAAGTACTTTAGCAGGGGCGTATAGCCACCTTGAAGATTCTTCTTTTAAGGTCGTAAAAATACATTCCCCAAGTGATATATGGCCAGCGTTTAAGAGATTATTTGGAGGTAAACTAGGTGTCTGATTGGAACTTAAAACTACTTGAAGAGTGGGATGAAAGAATTATGGAGCTAGCCAAGGGACATGGACTTGACTGGCATCCTATTGTTTATGAGACATGCGATTACTATGAAATGATAGGGCATATGTCCTACCATGGGCTACCTTCTCATTACTGCCATTGGTCATATGGCAAAACGTTCGAAAGGACACACCAGCTATATAATGCCGGTGTCGAAGGGCTGCCCTACGAATTAATCATCAATGCTAATCCTTCAATTGCATATCTAATGCGAGAAAATCCTGCATATCTACAGGTTTTAATTATGTGCCATTGTTGTGGCCACTCTGATTTCTTTAAGAACAATCGGATGTTTGCTCACACCCATCCAGACACCGTAACCAGAAGGTTTCGGAATGCTAGAAATAGAATTCAGGGATACATTGAAGATCCGAGTATCGGAATGGAAAAAGTAGAACGAATCTTAGATGCAGCGCATGCAATAAAATACCAGATCAATCGTCATCATATGACAAGGTTATCTCATGAAGAGCTTAAAGAAGAATATACTCAAAAGATAAAAAATGATAAGACGGGTGAGTACAAAGATTTTGATATTGAGAAGATTCCTCTAGAGCCAGAATATGATATGCTAGACTTTATTGTTAAGCATGCACGAGTGCTTAAAGATTGGGAACGAGACTTAATCGAGATTGTAAGAGCAGAGTCAATTTATTTTATGCCTCAAATTCAAACAAAAATTATGAATGAAGGGTGGGCATCATATTGGCATTATCGTCTTATGCACGAACTCGAGTTACCACAAAAATACCATATTCCATTTTTGAAAAGTCATAACCAGGTAATTAGGCCACACCTTGGAGCAGTTAATCCATACCATCTTGGATTTCACTTATTTAAGAAAATTGAAGAAAGACATGGATTAGATAGATGCTTCATGGCACGTGAAATTTCGCATGATCAATCATTTCTCAGAGAATACTTACTAGAAGAAGATTGTTATGACTTAAACTTATTTGCTTTCTCTAAAAAAAGAGGGGGCTACTCAATTGATGAGATTTCAGACCCCAACGGGTGGAAATTAGTAAAAGAAGACCTTATCAATCAAGTGGGAGATGGTACAATACCTAAGATATATGTCGATAATATCGATAGTGGGAATATTTTAGTGGTGAAACATGAACATGATGGAAGAGATTTAGAGCTAAACTATGCGGATGAAGTTGTGAAACACGTACAAACTCTATGGGGAGACCCAGTTAAGTTATTAACAGTCGTAGAAGAAGAGCCTTGGGAAATTTAAGCTTGGGTTTGATTATGAATTTTAAGGTACAGGATAATAAAAATGGCTAGAAAAAAGAAGACAAATTTTTTGGAACTAATTGAAGGGCAACGCCAAACTTCCAAAAGAGAAAAGTTTAATGGAACATTTCTGGAGTATCTTGAATTAGTTCAAGAAAACCCAGATATTGCTAAGTTAGCCCATAAAAGATTATGTGACGCAATTGAATCACATGGAATTTCTGAAATGGGTGATGAAGACTCAAGAAAGCATAAGCTGTTTGAGGGAAACAACGTAAAGTTATTTGACTATTTCCAAGGTGAATTTTTTGGAATGGAGAAGGTTATCTCAAAAGTTATGAGATTCCTTAAATCAGCTTCTCTTAAGGGTGAAGAAAGTCGGCAGGTTTTATTATTGATGGGCCCAGTAGGAGCAGGTAAGAGTGCATTAACTGAGCATATCAAGCGGGCGCTGGAGGGGGAACCATATTTCCACCTTAAGGGAGACCCACAGAGGGGTGAGCCGTTACAGTTGGTACCAAGAAGCCTTCGAGATAAATTTGAGAAAGCGCTGGATATTCGTATTGAAGGTGATATTAGCCCTGTAGCTAGGCACCACCTATTAGACAAGTATGAAGGAAAGTATGAATCGTTTCCTGTAGTTGAATCAACATTTTCTCAACGAGCTCGACGAGGCGTTGCCGCCGTCCCTCCTATGGATGCAAATAGCCAAGACACTAGCGTACTTATTGGATCAGAAGATATTTCTAAACTGGACCTGTACCCAGAAGATGATCCACGTGTACTCTCACTTAATGGTGCATTCAATGTTGGTAACCGCGGAATCGTAGAGTTTATCGAGCTCTTTAAGAATGAAATTGAATTCTTACATACAATCATTACAGCAACTCAGGAAAAAAGAGTTCCATCGCCTGGCCGGAGTGATATGATTCACTTTGACGGTGTTATTTTAGCACACTGTAATGAGGCAGAGTGGAATCGATTTAGATCACAGCATACCAATGAAGCTATCCTGGACCGTGTGGTGAAAGTTAACGTCCCCTATGTTTTAGAGCTTGATCAGGAAGCCAAGATTTATGAAAAGCAATTAAGCAGATCAGACTTTAAGGCACATATTGCACCCCACACAATTAAAGTCGCTTCAATGTTTTCAGTAATGAGCCGACTTAAGCCATCTCAAAAGTGTGACATCCTTACCAAGATGAAGATCTATAATGGTGAAGACGTAATTGAGAAAGGCCGGGTGAAGAAAATTGACATTAAAGATCTTCGCGAGGAATCTCGAGATGAAGGAATGACTGGCATCTCAACTCGATTTATCATGAAGGGTATCGATAATGCTCTTACTGATGCAGAGAAAGACTTGATTACCCCAGTTTCAATTATGTCATCTCTCACAAAGCAGGTAAAAGAGCAACTTATTGATGAGGAATTTCGTACATATTGTCTAGAACTACTTAAGGTTGTAAGAGAAGAATACCTTCGGATCCTAGAAACAGAAATTGCTAAGGCTTTTATTACTGCATATGAAGAGCAAGCACAATCATTATTTGACAATTACTTAGACAATGCCGAGGCATATACCACTAGACAAAAAATCAAAGATCGTATTACCAAAGAGCAACGTGAACCAGATGAAGATTTCATGAGGGTTATTGAAGAACAAATTGGTATCGTAGGATCTTCCCGCGATGGGTTTAGATCTGATGTCACTGCATATATGTTTGCTAAGCTTCGAAGAGGCGAAACAGTTAACTATCAAAGTTATGAGCCCCTTAAGGAGGCCGTTGAGGGTTACCTAATCGGATCTGTAAAGGATATGGCAAGGATTGTAACTAAGTCGAAAACGCGTGATGATGACCAGCAAAAGAAATATAGCGAAATGGTTGAGGTAATGATGGAAGAGTACGGATATAATGAAGACTCTGCCGAAGAAATTTTGACTTTTGCTAGCAATAATCTTTGGCGTGACAGCTAAACACTTCTGATTTTCAGTGTACCATAATTCTAGACTTTGTCAGAATAGAGGTGTCACATGAAAAATATATTTCCAGGTCTATCAATTATTTGCGGTACCGCACTACTAATTGCAGGTAGCGTTACGTCTGGTATTGTATTTGCATCATTGGGTTTTCTTGGTGCTATTATGGGAGCTGCTTTAAGGCATCAGCAAGAGCAAGAGGCCCTTAAAGTAATGAGAGAATTTACAACAACCCTACAAAATACTTCGGCTTCGAACAAAGATGTTGAAGAAATGAGGCAGGCCCTTACACATTTAGGCGGCGCATTAGGAGAAATTTGGGGAGCGCTGGTTTCTCCAGATACAAAGGATCCATGGGGCGGCCATAATGGTGGTGGTGGCAATGGAGTCCACTAATCCATTTATTAGATTTAAGAGTGGATCGGCTGCAGCCCATGAAGTATTAGCATTTATTACAGAAATCGAAGATGATATTACTGCAGCTTTGTCCGGTACTCTTGAACTTCAAGACGGCAGCAATTATAACAAACTGACTGCAGCGGATATCCGCCTCGCTCTGTTCGCGCGAGCACGCGCGCGCGGGGGAGTGTCTTTCTGCATAAGAAATATGCTATTAGAATCCGTAATAAACTTGGAAAAAACCTCAGGTTTTGCCGGGTTGATTGCTATGTTATCATGTACTCAATTACTTAAGCATAAATTACATGAAATCATGGTTGGAAAAACAGACACATCTATAGATTTAGATGATGATATACGCTTGCTCTCTAACCTGTCCAGGAGGACATCTAAGGACATAGCATTTAAGTCCATAAGGAAATATATTAGAAACCCCCTATCCTCTTCTATCATCCTCCAAGCATGCAATATGACAGGACATAATGGCCAACTATATATTGACAAGGATTATACATCATCAACTAGTGTAGAATTAACCAGCGGCTATACATTCCCCCTTTCAGCAGAGAAAAATTTTGCTGCTAGCACAAAACTAAAAGAGTGGAAAGAATATCATCCAAAAATCTTAATAATTGATGGGATTATAGAGACCGTTGGAGAGATCAATAGAGTCTTAGAGTATTTTCATAATGAAAAAAGGCCAGGGGTAATATTCGCCCGAGGGTTTAATGATGAAGTACTCGGAACATTAGCTGTTAATAAAAGTCGCGAAACGCTAAATGTAATACCAGTTGTTGTACCATATGATCTTAACGGGATTAATATGCTAGTCGACTTAGCAGTTGTTTGTGGGACGGATGTTGTTTCATCGCTTAAGGGTGATGTAATTTCTGGAATTGAACCAGCAGATATTGTAACTGTTGATAAGATTGTCATTAATAATAGTGTGATTATATCAAACGAAAAAACAACTCATGATGTGAAAAGACATATCAACAACATCATTGATCAAAAACAAAATACTAGCGTTAGAGACAAAAAAGATTTATTAGACAAAAGAACTAAAGCCTTAAGCTCGGTATGTACAAACATCAAGCTAGCAAGTAATCTTAATAATAAAGAGGCGATATATTTGCAAATTCAACATGGGATTAATATGCTAAAACATATCTGTAGATACGGGGTGGTTAACTCAGTTGATGCAATCTTACATGTAAAAAACCCGGGAGTTATAACCATGCTACAGACACTAATTGATAATGAGTTTCAATTTTTATCTGCAAGAGAATTAGCATTAGGACTAAAAACTGGAGAATCGTTAGCTAACAGCATTTTATCTTCGTCTGCATATCTAATATTAGATACTGATGATGGGTAATTATGAACTGGAATACTGCAGCGTGGTTTGATGGATCTGGAAATTGTCAAACTTTCAAACAAGTTTTAGACAGCGTCATCAAGCATAATAAAAGTTATGAGATTCATATTGGATCCGACTCCCAACCCCTTAAAGACTCCGTTGTCTTTGCGGTGACTGTATGCCTATACCGGCCGGGGTGGGGGGCATTTTATTTTGTTACTAGAAAAAAAGTATCATCCAAACGTTACACCAACCTTGGTGTCCGGCTGCAACATGAGTCAGAGCTAGCAATATCCCTTGCAGATTTAATCCGAAGTGAGACTGGGTTAGATTCAATTACTGTACATGCAGATGTTAGTCCCAACCCTATCAACAAAAGCTTTAAGTACTCAGGCAAAATTAAAAATTTTATAACATCGATGGGGTTTCGGTGTATGATTAAACCTGAGTCGTGGGCAGCATGGGTAGCGGATAAACATGCGAAATAGCTAACTTTGGTTTACTATAGCTCATGTCGATATACTTTAATAAGGCAAGGAGTTTATTATGTCAAATACATACGAAGCACAACTATATCGTACCTTAGTTGATGTTAATTCTGTTACGAAATCAAATATTGGTACAAATCTAATGAATGCAGTTGCTTCAGGTTCACTAGCAATTGATGATTATCTTTTAAAGCAAGTAGTTACAATCGTTAATAGCACGGTTGATCAAGCAACGGATACACTGCATTCCCAGGTTTTACGTATACAGGAATCTCAAACAACTACGAGTACTCGAAAGAAACCGACCGGTCGTAAAACCACGAAGTAAAAAAATGCGTGGTGTTAAGCATTTAGTACAGTGTCATTGCATATTACCGCAATATAGGGATAGAAAGAACCCAATATTTCATCAATTTGTAGTTTTCTCTATAATTGATGACAGTGATACTGTTGTACCAAAATATGTACAATGCAACAATTGTGCTGTTGTACATAAGGTTATTGATATATGCCGCACTGAGCTAGCTGTTGGAAGAGATGAACTATCAACAATGGTTGCTATTGATGATGTTGCTATAACGATCCCACAAGACATTCGGTCTGTGTTGGAAAGCTATAAAGCAGATATTGCAACGTGGGAAAATGTTCAGTTTATTTTGCAACAAGAACAATGGGGCAGTCATGTGGTATTAACCCAGGATTCATTAGATGAAGATACTCAAGGAAAGTTATTGATATTTAATGGGCCCTCAAAATTTAACATTGAAACATTTGTAAGGAAAGATGTTATTAGCATGGAGGTATAAGGTATGAGTATTAAGAAATATGGTACTACTAGTTTAGAGTCTGCTGTGAAGGAAGTTGCAATGTCTAGAGAGATTGTAGCAGAAATCCTTAATTTTGGTGTCTCACAGCAACAAATCCTTCGTGTAGCCTATTTATTATCACTTGAATTAGAAAATAGAGAGATGATGATAGATATATCTGGATGCATTAAGAAGCATATGGATAGTTTGGGAGAACCCCAAAAGAAAAGCGTAATTGAAACTTAGTGAGGATAATATGAGCGCAATTATTGATAAATGGAATGAAATAAAGGTTCTAATGGAAAGCCTTGAGCTTGATGTACATAAGAATGCTAGTGGAAATGCTTCCGCTGGTGTTCGAGCACGTCGCGGCCTTCGTGCCCTTAAGTCTTCTTCTGCAGAGCTAGTAAAGTTAACAATTCAAGAGGAGAAGGCCCGCAAAGGTTAGTCAGGGGACGAAACGGGTTCGACGGGGTAATGGAGATTAAGAGTGCAAGTAACCAACGGTAACAAGTGGTTTGACAATGTTACAAAATTTTAATTGCCAATAATAACGACAATTACGAATACGCCCTCGCGGCTTAATCGGGTGGCTGCCTAAAGCCATCTATCCAATTTAGGCTAAGTGGTTGATCCCACCGAAATAAACAAGATCAAAACTCCTTCGGCCACGGACTATGGAGGATAACATACAGTGGATGCTTTGTTGGTTTAAAGAAACTAACTAAACTTGTGAATGACTTGAAATTAAAATTGTTTCGGACGCGGGTTCGACTCCCGCCGTCTCCACCATATGGAGATTATAATGGCTAGCTATCTTTCTAACATTAGAAAAACTGGTACTAACAAAAGAGGAAAAAAAATGAGTACAAAAGATAAAGAAAACCAGGACGATACGTATATCAATCCTGCAGAGGATGATTGGGGATTCGTTGGTGGAATGGATGAGTCTGTTGTAGTCGATGATAGGCTGCTTCCAGACAATACTGCAAAGAGTGCACTAAATTGCGGATTTGTAGGAGTCGGTGGTGGTGGCGGCAAACTGGCCAAGGCATTTTTAGACTTAGGGTTTAATAAGACACTCTTAGTTAACACTACGGAAAAAGATCAGCCTGGTGGTGTTGATGCTGCACACTTCTTAAACGTACCAGATACCGATGGCGTAGGGAAAGATGTTGATCTTGGTAAAAAAGTTTTAGCAGATAACAGCGCATTAGTAGAAGATGCATGCCGGAGCCGACTTGGAAAATTAGACTGGTTATTTGTATTAGCCGGTGGTGGTGGCGGCACTGGATCAGCATGTCATTCACTACACGGTGCTTTTGAACGATACCTTAAGAGCCTTGAGTCAGATGGTAATGTGGTGTATATTGTTAGTAAGCCATCAGCGCAAGAACTATTAAACCCAGCTATCAAAACAAATTATGAAACCCTGCTAAGTGATGTTGCAGGGGTACCCCATATCGTAATTGATAATGAAAGGCAACTACAGTTGCTACGCGGTAAGGTAGGTATGTTGAATATGTACCCAGCAGCTAACTCTGCATTTGCAAAAACAGTACATCAGGTACTTAAGCTAGCAGCGACCCCATCCGAGATATCAGCGTTTGATTCGAATGATCTTGAAAGATGTTTATCTGTACCTGGTAGAATATTCTTGGGAAGTACTGTTGTGAAGGACCCAAGTGGTCGTGACTTAGGCGCAACGGTTTTCCAAGGTAGCCTTAGGGGTTCCGCATGTCCGTCCCCCACAGGACATCCTGCGACCGGTGTGCTACTGTTACTAGTAACATCGGCTATGGCTGGTGATCCAGATATTAGCAATAGACTAGAAGCTGCTAGCGCATATGTTGGTGGTAGAGCAGACACACTTTTCTCTGGCATCTATGTTAATGATAGTTTGCCTGGTTTAATTGCGTTAACGATATTCGGCGGAATGAAAGAATAACTAAAGACTTTTAAGGTCACCCTTAGTCATTAGCTTTTTGAAAATTAATTTTTCAATTTGACATATTCTCATTCTGGTCACGCCAAAAATATCACCTATTTCTTGGAGTGTTTTTTCACCTTGCCTGGCCGATATCATAATACAATTTTGAGATTTATCACAAGACTGCCAATAACGGCAGTCTTTTTTTTGACATGGGACCTTGTGTTTTTCATGTTCATTATGGCATGTGGTGCCTAATATTACTAATTCGCTCTTTTTCTTCACTACAACCTCTACCTATCTTAAGATATATTTTTGCCCGCATCCTAGTTATTAATATAATCGGACTGTATGATTTGGATAGATTTAATCGAAACACAAATATGGAGAATGCATGAGTAATAGAAAAATCTTAGTCTTAGACACGTCAGTTTTGCTTTATGATAAGGAAGCGATTCACTCTTTACCAGGAAATGACATTATAATTCCATTAACGGTATTAGACGAGCTAGACCGCTTTAAAGAAAAGAAAGGACTATTAGGAGAAAATGCTAGATATGTTAATCGGTTCCTCGATACACTACGAGAAGAGGGGCGGCTTGACGAAGAAATTAGATTAGAAGAAAATGATCAAACGATTAGAGTAGAAATAGAAGGTAGCAATGAAATCAAAATACCAGAAGGGCTAGATGCTAAACATGCTGATAACCGGATTCTAGCTACTGCACTTTTCTTACAGAGATCAAACCCAGGTAAGATTACCAAAATAATCACTAAGGATATTAACCTGCGTGTGAAATCTGATGCTTTAGGTTTGCCGGCTGAGGATTATTATAAGGATCATATCGAGACAGATGAGATCTATACTGGAGAAGCTGAACTGTATCTCAGTGATAAAGATGTTGATCACTTTTTTGAGTATGGAAAAATTGAAGAGCCGGAAATTGATATAGAGTTGTTACCTAATCAGTTTGTTTTAGGCAAAGGGGGCTCAGGTGGTTCAATGCTCGGAATATACAGGGATAATAATATTGAGAAATTAACACAGTCCGAGGCATGCAAACATGTCGGGATTGAGCCTAGAAATAAAGAACAAAAGTTTGCGTTAACGTTATTAAGTGATCCAGATATTCAGCTAGTGACCCTAACGGGCATTGCGGGATCCGGAAAAACATTTCTTACCTTACTGTCAGCAATGGGACACCTGGGGTTAGAAAACTATAAGAGAATTATTTTCACACGTTCAATTGAGCCCGTAGGAAGAGACTTAGGTTACCTACCAGGTGATATGGATGAAAAGATGGCACCATGGCTAGCACCAATAGTTGATAACTTTCGGCATGCATTTGGTGATACAACATACTTTGAATGTATGAGGCAAAAGGGACAGATTGATATTGCTCCCTTATCCTATATCAGAGGTAGAACGTTTAATGATTCTTTTGTGATTGTTGATGAAGCACAAAATGCTACCATCCATGAACTAAAAACCGTTATAACAAGAATTGGTCATGGGTCAAAGGTGGTACTATTAGGTGATACAGACCAGGTTGATACGCCATATATTGATAGCAAATCTAACGGTCTTTCAATCATTATAGAAAAGTTTAAGGATTCTAGTTTGGCTGGGCATATAAGGTTAAGCAGAGGTCAGAGATCTGATATTGCTACATTAGCATCAAAGATTCTTTAGATAAGCTAGACTTTATTCGGATCACTCAATATTTACTAAAGTATTGGGAGATTTGTAGTGAGCTATACTAAATTCACAAAAAGAGATAGAAACCGTTTTAAGAAGATCTACCCGTTCGTTAAGCGAACTCCGAGGTGGGCATATTGGAGTCCTGTCAATTTTCAAATGGAGATTGGCGAGGTTGAGTTTGAAGGTGAGACCTATAAGTCATTTTCTTTCGACGAGCCGTTCCCGGCACCTCCGGAAAATCCACCCATCATTACTGTAACTTCTCTAGATCCGCAAGAAGCTATTAATGCTAGCGTATTTAATATCTCACACACCGGTGCGGATATTAGCGTCACTAACCCTTATTATGGAAAAGTTATGTGGCATGCGATCTGGATTGAGTGTCCGGAATAGGTAATAAGATGGGATTAGTAGATACAAAACTAGATGTACCTCAGTGGATTATTGAAGTAAAGAGCATCGATATGACAGGAAAATATCGAGAAAAATATAAATTCAAAGCAGAGTTTAGATCACCTCCAGTCGTTACCGCGTCTGTCTTAAGCCCTAGTGGGGAACCCATGGGTAATGCAGATGTGCATATTGTGTCTGTCACAAAGAAAGAGGTTGATATCTCAATTAATGCATATGTTCCTGGTATGCATGTTCAACTACACGCCATAGGAAAGTAGGAGTTAATAAGACATGGGATTTGAAAATAGACCAAAAGATTTTTTCGCCAAACAAATTAGGTCATCGCATCTAATTGCATCAGGTGGAATTATTGATCCTGCATCCTCCGATTGGGATGAACAACTTCCCAATCTTAGATTAATGATCTATCCTCGAGATACCTTAGAGGTTGCGTCCTCAGCTACAGGAACAGATTATATCGAGGGTGCCTTTGAGGGAATTGTACCTCCCCAGTTGCTAGATGATGGCGATGGCTCAGGGCTAAAAGTCGGTAATGACGTTTGGCTTTTTGTTTCAGGCGCTCAGCATACACATCATACATACACCGAAGATGGTGAAGAAGCATATGCAGAAGTAGAAAAAAGAGCCAAGAGCGGAGTGGTTCTCTTCGGAGGTGATGTTGTAATTTCTGGCACCTTGTTTGCAGAAAGACAAGTTGTTGAAGTTGATCTATCACAAGAAGGTGAACTATTTATTTCTGGTAACCTGGTAGCCCAAGATTATACTGCTGATATTAATTTTGTTCAGTTTATGGCACCGGAAGATGATTACCCTCGTGACTGGCTAACAGGTGAAGATGCTGCACTAACTTTTCATCAAGACGTAATCCAAGCGCTGGTTGACATTTATATTGATGAGTCAATTTTGAGGTTTACTGCCGGTACTGATCATGTCGGCGAAAATGGTAATGACTGTACAATACAGTTTATTAATGGTACCGGCACATCTATAAATAATACCGCGGCACCTGACTATGTAATTACCTTTGAACCAGGTGTGTCGACCCCTAATGATATAATTGCATTATCAAATGCAGCCGAAGTGGTCATTGAAGCATTTTCTGATGGTGGTAATCTATCTGATGCTATCGATGCTAGTCTATCTCTAGAGTTTAGTGGCGGAGGGGATGGAATTCATGAGCTAGCCGGGGGTGTTGATACATCAGCAACTACGATGTCTTCTGTTCCAGATGCAGAGGGTGATTTACACAATTTTTCAGATGCACCTGAAGGTTGGTCAACTAACAGTGTTATAACTGTTGCTGAGCTAAACGAAGCAATTGCCTCACATCGTGGAGATAGTTTAGGCCAATATGAGGATCGTGAGGCTGCTATTATCGGTGGTGCTGTATATGATGCATACGACCCACGCCCAACAGGGCCACAGGGCACCGGGCATACCTTATTTAACATTGATTCAATTAATCATTACGTAAGCATTAATGCCTCCATCCCTAGCGCGTCACTAGATATAAGAAGACAAAATTCAGGCGCCACAAACACCCAGGATCAAATAATCCTTTTATCTGAGCCTGGTGACTTAATTGGCGGTTCATCTACACCCTTACTTTCTATGAAGGATGGTAATACTGGGGCCGCGGGGCATCATGACGACACTGCTTTTTATGTTTGGGGGGTTCCTGGTGGTAAAGCAGGGTTTACTCCTGGCACAAATCCTGACTACACAGTTGGTGTATTCGGAGGAGATCTTGTAGTATCTGGTGCGCTATATAATGAATCCGGATTTTTAGACATATCTTCTACACATGATCATATTGGAAGTCCAGCTAGTGACCCAACGACTGATCCGGATGTACCGGGTGATGGTACTGTTATTGGTACATTACAATTTTCTGGCACTGAAACAGCTGGAGACCTTGCTAGCGGAAAGGCAGCCAGAATAGAGGCTGAGGCGGCTGAAGACTGGAGTCCAGGTGACACTCCCGCAAGATTGAATTTCTTTACAAACCATGGCGGTGCTGTTTGGGATGATGACGGGCCTATGGGTGGTAGCGCGGAGAGTACCACCGACGGTTTGGCTATGACGATTGATCATAATCAAACGGTGGGTATTGGTATAGAGGTACCTACAGCTAAACTTCATATTAGTTCGACGTCTTCGCTAGACTCAGATCACCAGTTACTGCTTCATGAGGCTGACACTGGGTTTTCAAGACTTTCATTTACAAACGAAGAAGATACCGCTGGTCCGTTTGGGCAATCGCACGAATGGACTATAGCTGCGAAACCAGAACCTCAAGGTAGCAACACAGATGCCAGGCTTAATTTTTACTACGGTGATGGTGATAATGCCGGCGGTGGGGTTGATCACGTCGTTATAACCGGTGCCGGACAGATTGGTGCTGGGGTTAATTCCGCTACTGGGCCGGCAGCAAGGATTCATGCAAAGATTGGGGACGTTGCAGAAACACTAGCACTCTTAGAGTCAGGTGATACCCCTGCCAAACTACATATCAAGAGTGATAATAACGCTGTAATCATGCTGGAAGCGGATGCTAATAATGCCGGCGGTGAAGATAATAACCCATATATTCAGTTTCTTCAAGATGGTGGGTCACATAAAGCTATTATTGGATTGGTTGGTTCCTCCGGAGAAGATCCAGAAGGAGAACCATTTTCAGACACTTTAGCAAATAGCTTATTAATCGGTGGAGAAAATACGGCTAGCTCAGTTGATCCCCATCTTCAATTTGGTACTAGGGATGAAGTGAGGGTAACAATCCGCCGTACAGGTGAAACAGGGATTGGTACTAATGATCCTAATCAACATGTAGAAATTCAAAAAGATGATGTACAGCTTAGGCTTTCATATGATGAAACAAACTATATTGATTTTGAAGTTGACAGTACGGGTGATTTAGATGTAACCGGTAGTTCAACTTCTAATATCAGGCACAGAGTTACAATTCATGGTGCAGATAGTGGTGTAGCTGATGGTGGGTTTTGGGGGTTACTTGATCCGGAAGATCCATTAAGCGGATACGCGGATGTAGCCGGTGAAGCTGCAGCTACTAATCCAATAAAAATAATAGGGCTTAAAGAAGACAATACAGATTATGACGATGCTGGTACCCCGGAAGAACCTAAGGTACTAGTAATTTTAGAAGACGGTACAGTCGCATACAAATCGGGCGGGCTTGGAGGCGCGCAACTTAAAGATGACAGGGACGGCAGAGAAGATTTAGGTGACTTTAATACAAATGAAATCCATGATGGGCAAGAAGGTGATGATCATGATGGCGGTGGCGCAACTGTTACCGGCAACCCATATGATAATGGCTTAATTGATTGGTGGACCGGGGATACCCAGGTTGGTCATGCACTAGATGACGTCAACCATGCGTTGTTGGGTCTATCTAATAGTGCTGCATGGTTATGGCCCGACACAGATGGCATCTCCGGAGGTGACAAGGTCACCCTAAGGGACGAAACTAACCAAGTTGGTATTGGTACCGATGATCCGATGCAAAAGGTTCACGTGTATGGAGGGGAGACATCTAATGCTGCCATAAGAATTGAATCAAATGAAACTGATTCAAACGGAACAATTGTTAATCCAATCCCACATACAAAACTAGAATTATCTCTTAATGGTAATGTACATGGTACACTGTCACAAAATACACGAGCTGGATTCACTACCTCTGACGGAACGGATACAATATTACAAAATCATACACCTGCCGGGGGCATATACCTGTCAACCGTCCACGAAGACTTTGGCCCGCCGGTACCGGTTGGCAATGCCACACATCCAGACCTTGATATGACAGTTTTTGACTTTTCTAGTTGGACAGTGTCGGCATATCAACACTCATTTGCTTTTACGGAAACACCTTGGGAAGCAATTCAGTTTCCAATACCTGGTGGTAGTGGGTATAGGCCAGCAATACCAGGAGATAAGGTAGCTGCATATAGGGAAGACGGAGGAAATAGATATTATCTTTGGAGTGCACACTGTGTTGATGTTGGCAGTGGTACACAGTGGGAATATAAAAATGGTGCCATAGTAAGTAACCTAACAATTATGCTAATGGGTAACGATGGATTAGGCGCCACCAGCGATTATTATAATGTAGGAGACATTCCATATTTTACAGCTTATGACTCTATTGCCAATGTATTTTGGGATCTAGAAGTATGTGATACACTCGGGAATCCTTGTGACCAAACGAGTGGCGTTGACACATTCAATACCTCAGGAGCTTCAACTTATGCAAAGCTAACAGCAACAGGTTTAGGTAGCCTAAGTTATGGTGTACCAACGACTAGCGTCTTAGCACCGATTATAGCTGATTCATCTGGAAACGTTGACAAAGAAAGTCTTCAGGTTCTAATATTATCTGGTACACATGGCTCTGACCCGTTATTAAACCCTAGAACTTTTGCAGATACTAATTTCTATGTTTCAGGCTCAATCGGATCATGCGTTGAGCCAACAGATGATAGCGGAAACATTCTACAATATGGAAATGGAACAAGGGGGACAGCTGTCTTTGGCGGAGATGTATACGTTTCCGGAACAATATTCGGGGCCGGCGGGGCTCTTGGTGGCGGAGGCGGCTGGCGTACTGCAATGAATGGTGTATGTATTGATGTGTTTGCGGATGCCCCTGCAGGTGAAGCGAGTACCGGTGATTCACCGAATAGCTCAGAAATGGTATTCGAATTTCCAGTCGACTCTGTGGGTGATACAACAATTCGAATAGTTGATACTAACCCGATCGGGCCCATCTTTTTTGGTCTAGCATATTCCTTAGATCCTGCTAGCGGCAACAACGGATCCTGCCTATCTTGGTCTGGTTCGACTATCGATAATGGAGCAGGTACTTGGACACCAAACTGGCCAGGTGATCAGGCTACTGGGTTTCCGCCTGGTAGGCTATTATCGTTAACGGTCGAAGGAAGTAACGCATTTACATGTGGATTTCCTGCAGGAGATTTTGTAGCATGGATTAATTCCTTTCAAGCCAATGGATCATCATTAAATGCTACACTTGGTGGAAACAATCCCTCTGCGTCTGTTAACGTTGATGCATCAATGTTCGGGTTTTCAATCACTTATCCACCGGGTAATGTTCTAGTAAATCTTCATACATTAGCTCCATCCCACGAGCCTTCAGCAAGATTTGTTTCTTGGGGAGCGGACGGGACGGCAGGATATACACCGAGCGAAGGTGCCGCGGCATTTACCGGTGATACATTTACACGCCAGAATTGGGCACAGGGATTATTAATTCCATTTGATTGTAAAATTGTAGGATACTCTGTACGATATATTTCTGAGCATCCTATTAACTTCCCGGGCCTAACCACTGGTGAGAAGGTTACTTGGTCAATCGGCACATTGGGTGATGGTTCAGATCCAGATGAGGGTACAACACCTCCTAACCAAACACTGTCATATAATGAGTATACAGGTGTTAGCTGGATTGAATGGAATGCTTCGGATAATAATACATACCCAATGAAATATATTGGCGAAGGAAATGAGTTAGATATTCCAGTCTTTGCCGGTCAAACGATTGCCATTCGTGCATTGGAAGAAAACTGTGAAGTGATAGACCCTGCATATCAAATTGATATTGCAGAAGCATCCGTAACGTTATGGCTACAAGGTGGAAATGTTAGCGGAGGTGTTAGCTCCAATGCAGCTAGAACAGTTACCATGGTCCAGCCTGGAAGTGCCCAGTCAGTCGATGACGGAAATACTTCTTCATTAACTGATGTCAATGGAAATATAATTGTAGAAAATCTATATGTTCCGGACTTAACTGCAAATGAAAATTGCTTGTGTGTAGAGTGTCCGGCCGGGCAAAACGTTCACATTAGGTTGCCCGACCCTACAGGGTTAGAAGGGAAAACCCTAATGGTTAAAGATAAGTTAGGTACCGCTGGTGATACCTACACACACATTCAGGTATCTCCTCAAGGCAGCGCGACGTTAGACCAATATACATACTGGAGTGGGAACGCTCAACCGCTTAAATTTGATCAATCCTTCGCATGCGTAATGTTATGGAATGATGGAACTGACTGGTTCGTATCATAATAAGGAAGAATAAAGATGTCATATAAACATACCGGTGTCCAAAACGTTTTAAGTAGTTTAGAACTATTAAAAGCTATCAATTCAAGTGCCTGTCATGATGGACAATTGATAGCAGTTAAAAATGTTGTATGGTCTGAAAATAGCGTTGCTAGAAAATTTACGACAGTATATATGTGGGACTCACAAGTTACCGCTAAAAGTCTTTTAATGGATCTGGATGGAGAGACCGATGTTGATTTTCCTTCTATAGCAAAAACATGGTACTGGAACAGAAGCGTTGCTGAGTATGAGGTATTTAATGAAGGTGTACACATGAATGACTATGCACACCTAATTGTAATTCCGGAAGATGTTGGAGCTGGTACTGATAGAGATTATGATCAACCGGGTAGATGGGTAGCTACAGACTACGCAACATTTTTACTACATGCTGGATTCACGCAGTGGGATGCACGTGCAGATGGAAGTTTAATACCAAAAAATAATGCAGCGTTTGACTTGGGCGATGCGGAGAATAAAGTTAGACACTTATTTCTTTCTGACAACTCAATTTGGATTGGCGAAAAACATAGAATATCAATTAGCGACTCCGGAGAACTAAGGTTTCAAAAAAGAAAAAGCGGAAAATTGCCAGAAGGATTTATGGGCGCATCCTCAGAAGATATTACAGCAATGAAAACCGAAGCCCAAACAGCATCCGGTGTCGATTCATTTGGTGAGGTCGATCTTACCTTAGCACAATGGACGGCCGTCGGTCAGGATAGAATTGATTTTACCCATATTGTTGATGCATTTCAAGAGCCAGACTTTGAGACTGTTTCGTCTTTAAGCGGAGATGATCAAGCTCCATCAAGTGTAGCGTGGGGTAGTATTTCTGAATTACCAACTGAGCTGCAGAACCTTGGTGATATAGTAAGAGCTGAGGATATTTTTGCTGGAGGTGATAAGGCTGGGATGATCGACGCCGGAAAATATGTCAATACAGAATATACATTGCCATCCGACGTTTTAATTGCCGGTGATATTTTTATTGGTGGAGATAAGGCCGGAAAGATTGATACTGGAAAATACGATAATACACAAATTGGAACAACGGATCTCGAAAGTCTACTTGGTGATATTTCTACACCTTCCAGCTGGACGGATATAGTAAAAACAGATGATATAGCAGATGTATTAAGAGACTCTGATCCAATGCCGGCAGCATGGGAAGCACCCGACGTTGACACTAGTGTATTCGTACAGAAAGATGCATGGAACGGAATATTTGACGATGATGGAGATGGAGGGTATACAGTGAAAACCGCTGTTGTTGAGGGGTTTAACTTGCAGCCGAAAGGTGATTATGTTGATGTCTCTGAATTTACAGCCGATGGTTTAAACAGTCTCTTACCAGATGGGGAGTCGTTTATGAAGACGTCTGACGGTATTGTTAATGATGTCGCCGCCCTACAAGACAAGTTTGGTGATGATGGTTTAATTCTTGGTGATGCGTTGCCGGCTGGTATTCCTCGCGACACAGATGCAATTGATACTATTGCCGGCTATTTCACTAACGGTAAATTAAATGTGTCAAACGCACATAATGATCTTAAGAATTCGAACCAGGCCTGGTCGACATTGTCCGGGGTTCCAAGCGACCTTGCAACAACCGGTGATATCCCGGCAACACCAACGTGGTCAACGCTATCTGGGGTACCGAGTGACCTTGCAACAACCGGTGATATTCCGGACAGTACTGCAATCAACGCGTTGATTGATGGCAACGCGAATGTGCAAAAAGGTGTAACAGTTAACGGCTACTTTAGCGGCGGAAAACTTAAGGCCAATAATATTAATGCTAACCTTAAGACTGCAGTAACAGATCTAGCTGATCATGCTGTTACATATCAGAGTGTTAGTTATAACAATAAGAGCAGTCTTTCAATGGGAGGCAAGGGCTTGACAGCTTTCGTATCTGATATGTCTGATGTACAAGCCGGTGTTACTGCAAAGAGTTACTTTAACTCGGGTGGTGTCCTGTCTTCCGCTAGCCGGGTACCTAACTTAAATGCTAGCAAAATTACTGCGGGGTCTTTTGGAACTGGTAGGATACCTAACTTAAATGCTAGCAAAATTACTGCGGGGTCTTTTGGAACTGGTAGGATACCCTCATTGTCACAATCTAAGATAACAGACTTAACGACCGATCTTGGGAATTTGTCTGACGGCATCAATACCTTAGATACATCCCTAGCAGATGCCGAAAGTACCTTAGCCAGTATGAATACTAAGGTAAACAACATCCAGAGTGATATTACGGCAATCGATAGCTCTTATTCATATGTTGATCTTGACTATAGCGCCCCACCGGAACGGAACCTCGGGATAGGTGACTGGTCGGATAAGGACCTTAAGATTATAACCCGATCGGTACCTACTGCTGAAATTACTAGTCAATATAATTTAATTGGATTAACAGTGTACGAGTATGAATGGAAAGCAATTGCAAATATATTGTTCGGCTTATCAGGTACCGTTACGGAGGGTTTCATGGCTGAACAGCTTGAAGTATTATATCCCGCCCCGGATCCGGAAAATCCCCCAACCTCTGAAGCTGACGGTCACATATGGTGGCACTACTATACCACAGAAGAAGAACGCGCATTGGGTGCAGACGTACATTCATATTACACAATGTATAGCGAAACAATCCTTCAAGAAGAAATTAATGCAGCTATAGCTAAGCTAACTAGCTAGATCTGATTCAATACTGATCTATTAATAAAGTAAAGCTGATCTAATATTAATAGAATACTGATTATCAGATATTCAGATTCAGTACTGAACCAGATCCAGTAATTTATATTAGGGCTGTAAAGGAATTTTGTATAAGTAATTGTACATATTTTTTTTTCACTGTACCTTCTTCATAAGCTGATCAAGTAGCGAGTAGGAGTATAGTGCATGTTCAATAGCCCATTTTCTGAGGATGGAAATAATAAGATCCCCTCAGAGACAGATATAGTTTTTGTTTCGGATTTTTTTGTAGAGGATCTTCAGGGTGGTGCTGAACTTACTTCTGAAGCTTTAATTGAGTCTTCCCCCTTTAGTGTTTATAAATTACATGCACGGGATGTGACACAAGAATTATTGGAACAATGCTCAGATAAACATTGGATATTCGGCAACTATGCACATATGAATCTTAATCTGATCCCTATGATAGTTGCAAATTTAAGCTATTCTATAGTAGAGTATGACTATAAGTACTGTAAATATCGATCCCCTCAGAAACATATCCATAATGAAGGTGATTGCGGCTGCCATAATGATATTCATGGAAAGATGATATCTGCTTTTATGTATGGAAGCAAGAGCGTTTGGTGGATGTCAGAAGCTCAGCAAAACATTTATTTAGAACACTTTCCTTTCCTTTCAGAAAAAGACGGCACTGTACTAAGCTCCGTATTTTCAGAGAAATTTTTTGCTGCAGTTGATTACCTGACTCAACAAAATAAAGATAATGAAAGAAAAGGGTGGCTAGTTTTAGGAAGTACTTCATGGGTTAAAGGTACAGATGATGCCATTCAACACTGCATTAATCATGATTTAGATTATGAGCTGATTCAGAACCTTGAGTATGGTGATGTTTTAGATAAATTGTCAAAGGCCAAAGGGCTGGTGTTTCTACCGGCCGGTGCAGATACATGCCCAAGGATCGTTATTGAGGCTAAGCTTCTTGGGTGTAAGCTAGTATTAAATGAAAACGTACAGCATAAAAATGAAATCTGGTTTGATACCGCTGATGTATATGATACCCAGGCTTACCTTTACGCAGCTCGAGAAAGATTCTGGAATGGAATCAAATATGCAATGAATTATAATCCAACCCTCAGTGGTTACACAACCACCCTCAATTGTAACGAAGGCGGATATCCATGGGTTCAATCCATTAAGTCAATGTTAGGCTTCTGCGATGAAGTGGTAGTGGTTGATGGAGGTTCTAGGGATGGTACGTATGAACAGTTACTTGATATGGCAGTTGAAGAACCCCGGCTTAAGGTTAGCTTAATTGAACGAGATTGGGCTCACCCTCGTTTTGCTGTCTTTGATGGAGCACAAAAAGCTTCTGCTCGAGGATTATGCAGCATGCAATATTGCTGGCAGCAAGATGCTGATGAGGTTATTCATGAGGATGACTATGAGAAAGTGCGCCGGCTACTCGCCGTATTCCCACAGGAGGTTGATTTAGTTTCTCTTCCCGTGGTTGAATTCTGGGGTGATCAGGGAAAAACCCGAATGGATGTGACTCCATGGAAGTGGCGCATTTCTAGAAATAAACCTGAGATTACCCATGGGATCCCTAAGCATTTGCAGGCTTATGATGGTGATGGCTATCTTCACGCATTGCCAGGTACGGATGGCTGTGATTATATCCATAAGGATACTAATGAACTTATTCCGCATGCTTCATTTTATGCAGAAGATGCCCATAATCTCCGTATGATGGCATTAGGGAATAATGAGGACGCGCATCAGAAATATAAAGATTGGTTTTCGCGAAATATTGAAATGTTGCCTACAGCTTATCATTATTCATGGTATGACCTTGAGAGAAAGATTAAGACATATCGCGATTACTGGTCCCAGCATTGGCAAAGCCTATATGATATACCTCAAGAAGATACATCAGAGAATAATATGTTTTTTGATAAGTCGTGGTCTAAAGTTACGAATAAAGACATTAAGCGCTTAGCTACTCAACTTGGAGAAAAAATGGGAGGTTGGGTATTTCATGAAAAAGTCGATTTTGGTAAACCAACCCCAGAATTAGGGATTGATGTACACCACCCATCTCTTATGCTTGAGGATGATGATAGTGAATAATCATTTTAAGATTGTAATACCTGTTAGAAATGCTGAAGAGCAGGTAGCACGTTGTTTATATTCAATCTGGGCCCAGACACATACAAACTGGTCCGTAGTTATAATTGACGATAATTCTACCGATGGTACTGTCACCGAGATTAATCGATTCTTAAAGAAGTTCGAAAATGCCCAAGGTAGGGTTACCGTAATTGAAAATGATAATCAATATCATGCCTTGCCGAACATCCTAACAGGAATCAGCCTGGCTAATGATGATGATATTATTTGTCATGTTGACGGTGATGATTGGTTATGCGACATGGATGCGCTTACATTAATCAATGAGCAGTATAATCATCCGGAGCAAACTGTAGGGGCAGTCTGGACAAATCAACGTTGGGGATTTACAATAACCGGAGGGTCGAAGCCCCTTCCAAAAGATGCAGATGTATACCAGCATGAGTGGGTATCTAGTCATCTTAAAACGTTTCGAAAGTTTTTAATCAATGATATCGATATGGAAAATTTCTACAATGCACAAGGTGAATACTTTAAGAGGGTTGCCGATCAAGCAATATACCTTCCAGTACTTGACCGCTGCCAGCAGTTAGAGCTTAGTAGATCATACCTTCCAATATGTGCATATCATTATAATATTGCACAAGGTGCAGACATGTTTTCAGAGGATTCGCTACAACAACAGGCTGAGTCTTTATTTTTGAGAACTCGTGGTTTTATTGGTTGAACTTCTGAACATTATATGATATAATTCAATTGAATCTAATTAGGAGAAATTTAGATGAGTAAAACAGTTTTGATTACCGGTGCAGCCGGACTTTTAGGTGCTAATTTTTCGCGATATCTTACCGGTAAGGGATATACTGTTGTAGGTATTGATAATCTTTTTGGGGGATATGAATCTAGCGTTGATCCCAATTCTGTATTTTATGAAGCAGATCTAAATGATGCTTCTGCGGTTAGCAAGATTTTCGAAGATCATAAGCCAGATTATGTATATCACTTTGCTGCATATGCTGCTGAAGGATTAAGTCCTTATATTCGAAGCTTTAATTACACGAATAATGTTGTTTGCTCTTCTAATGTTATCAATGCATGCATTAATAATGAAGTGAAGAAGATTGTTTTTACATCTTCAATGGCCGTTTATGGTGAAGGTACGCCTCCGTTTGTAGAGACCCAACCACAAACCCCTGAAGATCCATACGGTATTGCGAAGTATGCTGTAGAGATGGATCTGGCATTAGCTAAGGATCACTTTGGCCTGGAGTATTCTATCGTCCGGCCACATAATGTGATTGGGGTATATCAAAATATCTGGGATCGATACCGGAATGTAATTGGTATCTGGATTCGACAGTCATTGAATAATGAGTCTCTTACAATTTTCGGGGACGGTACTCAAGTTCGAGCGTTTTCTGACATTAGCTTTTACATGAAGCCGTTTGAACAGTTGATGACCCAACACCACGGTGAGACATTTAACATTGGTGCCGACAAGTATTGGACTATTAATGATGCAGCCCTAACCGTACAGAAGGTTGCTGCTGAGTTTGACAATAATGTTGACCTTGTCCATCTTGAAAAGAGAAATGAGGTTCACACAGCATATTCAGACCATACAAAAGCTCAAGAGCTTTTAGGTTTTAATGATAATACCGATCTTGAAACGACTGTTCGAGAGATGTACTCCTGGGCCCAAGCTCAGCCGAATCGAAATGTAGAATATTTTGATTATGAGGTTGAAAAAAATCTTTATAGTTTTTGGAAGAAATAACTGAACATTTAGATTTGGTTCGTTATACTATAATATGACGAATTTTCCAACCAACAAAGGGCACATTTCCTATTCTGAAGTACGGAACTGGAAAGAGTGCCCTTTTCGCCATAAGCTTCTGTATATCGATAAGTTGCAGACTTTTGATGAGTCGCCTTATTTAGATTACGGTACAATTGTACATGAGGCTTGTGAACATTTCCTTAAGACCCGTGAGCTTATATTAGATGAGACTGAAGCTGCATTAAGAGCAGCCTGGGAAGAGAAGGGGTTTGACTCAAAAGAATTTATTGATGGCATGGTTGCACGTTCGTCTGCACAAGGTTGGAAGTACCGCCACAACAAGATTGATGACTGGGTTGACTGGGCTAAGAATTGTATTAAAGATCTCCCAGACTTTATGGAAAAAGAATTTCCAGGTTGGGAGACTGTAGCGGCGGAATATCCTTTGATGGAAGCTGTGTATCGTGATGACACGATGACATATAAGGGATATATTGATGCTATTATTAAGTGCCGCGACAAGAGAGGCAATCTCAAATGTTACATCATCGATTGGAAAACAGCTAATTCTAGAGGCTGGAACTCAGATAAGAGGCGCAGCTTTTTAACTCAAGCGCAGATTGCTCTATATAAAAATTACTGGAGTCGTAAGCTTAACGTTGATCCTAAAGATGTATATTGTGGATTCGTTTTACTTAAGCGCGGCGCTAAACCAGGTAAGACGTGTGAATTTATAAAAGTTTCAGTCGGCCCGAAAACACAGGAAAAGGCTGATAAGTTAGTAAGTAGCATGATTTCCACAGTTCGGCGAGGGTTTTTTCCGAAGAATCGTGGTGATGCATGCAAGTTTTGCGATTTCAAAAATACACCGCATTGTCCCGGTGACGAACTTTAAGAGGAAAAAATGAATAAAAAGACAATTGGAATTATTGGTCAGGGGTTTGTTGGCTCAGCCATTCGTGAAGGAATGAGTCATGCATTTAATGTTGAGACATGTGATATTGATCCAGCAAAGAATTCTACATGTGAATCGATTTCAGAGCTAGTTGACAGAGTTGATGAAGTGGTCTTTGTATGCCTACCCACACCTATGAAAAAGAATGGGCGATGTGATACGAGGATTGTTGAAGACGCAATCTCAGAGATTAATGATGCAAATCGCCGGCTTAATAAAAATGCTATAGCAGTTATTAAATCTACGATCGAGCCTGGTACAACTGATCGGTTAAATGATCGCTACTCGAACGTAACTATTATTTTCAACCCAGAGTTTTTGACTGAAGCTAATAGTTTTGAAGATTTTAAGAACCAAAACCGTATTATCATCGGTGGGCCGCGACCGGCATCAACGAAGGTTAAGACAATGTACAGGCGTGCATTTCCAAAGGTACCGATTATTAAGACCGGTGCCAATGTTGCAGAGACAGTGAAGTATTTTATTAACTGCTTCTTGGCAACTAAGGTTTCGTTTGCAAATGAGATGAAACAAGTTTGTGACGGGATGGATATTGATTTTGACAAGGTGGTAGAGTATGCACTATATGACGAACGTATTGGCAAGTCCCATTTATCAGTACCTGGTCCTGACGGAAGCATGGGCTTTGGCGGTCATTGCTTTCCTAAGGATCTAAATGCTATTAGATTCGTTGCTCAGGACCTAAGCATTGAACCCACTGTATTGACTGCTGTATGGCAAAAAAATATGGAAGTCCGGCCCCAGGCTGAACGTGATTGGGAGAACATGGTTGGTAGAGCTGTATCCGAGGATTAGTTTATATTATCGGAGGTAACTATACAATATATCATGAATGTGAGTGTGTATCTTGAAGAAAAAGAAAGTATTAGTTTTATCTGATCATGCTTTAAGCACCAGCGGGGTAGGGGTTCAAACACGCCACCTGATTAATGGTCTCCTTAAAAAGAATGAGTGGACTTTCCGGCAGTTTGGTGCTGCTATGAAGCATGATAATTATGACACCGTCCAGGTTAATGAAGACTTTATCATCCGCCCTATTGATGGGTTTGGCAACCCTGAATTACTTAGAGTAACTTTAGCGACAGAGAAGCCTGACCTCCTTCTTTTATTTACTGATCCCCGTTTCTTCATCTGGGCCTGGGAAATGGAAGATGAAATACACCAAGTATGTCCTATCGCGTATTGGCATGTCTGGGATAATAGACCAACACCAGAGTTTAACAAAGTATTGTATGAATCAACCGACCTGGTGAATTGTCACTCTTATTTGACATATGAGATGTGTAAAGAGTTAGTACCTAATAAAGCAAATTTTATTCCTCATGCATTACCAGGTGATGTATACCGGCCCTTGCCGGCTTCTGAAGTTGCAAAATTTAAGAAGCAAGTCCTTGGGCAGAACCGTACGGATCATTTTGTGGTTTTCTGGATGAATAGAAATGCTAGAAGAAAACGTGCCGGTGATCTTTTATGGGCATGGAAAGAGTTTATGGACCGGCTTGAGTCTAAACATGGCACTAACAAAGCTTCTTTATTGTTGCATACAGATCCAGTTGACCGCGAAGGTCAGAACCTTTATGAGGTTGCTGATATGTTGGGAATTCGAGACAGTGTTGTTTTCTCTAAAGATAGATTAGACTTTGAGCAAATTAATATATTACACAACATCTCAGATACATGTATTAATGTAAGCTACGCAGAGGGCTTTGGATTGACAACCCTAGAAGCTATGCAGGTTGGTAAGCCGATTATAGCTGTTAAGACGGGTGGTCTAACAAGGCAAGTCGTTGATCACCGTAATGGTACGGAGAATGGTATCGGATTAGATGTAGAGTTAACAACCCTAGTAGGTAGTCAACAGGTACCGTACATATATGAAGATTTAGTTTCTCATGCTAGTATTGCTGATGCTATAGAGAAAATGTATGAGATGGGTCCGGATAGCAGGAAAAATCTTGGCAAAAAAGCCAAAGATTATGTTGACTCAGAATTTAATTACCAGGATACCATTGACATGTGGCATGACACGATGAATGATACGATATCAAACTGGAAGAGTCGATACCAGCCATGGACATGTAAGACACTATAGGGATTAATTAATGAAAACAGTAGTAATTAGAGCTCCTCTTTTAAGTTATTCAGGGTACGGTACTCATTCACGACAGATTTTTAAGTGGCTGCTAACACAGGATGTTAATGTCATAACTCAAGTGGTACCATGGGGAATGACCAGCTGGATGATTAATCCAGAGTATGAGGATGGCTTAGTTGGTGAGATTATGGAACGCTCAAAGCCCCTTAAAGGCAAGCCTGATGTATCAATTCAGGTTCAACTACCTAATGAGTGGGATCCTTCTCTAGCAAAAAGAAACGTAGGTGTTTCTGCATTTATCGAAACTGATCAGTGCAACCCAAAGTGGATCTTAAACTGTAATCAAATGGACATGATTGTTGTTCCATCTGAGCATGTACGAGCATGTATACAGAATACCGGAAGTGTAAGCCCGCCGGTTCATGTTGTTCCAGAGTCATATTATGATTCAATTCCATCCAAGGAAGAGCTCAACCTACCCCTTGATACTAAATTTAATTTTTTGCTTTTTGGCCAGATAACCGGCAGCAATCCCCACAATGATAGGAAAAACACATTTAATACTATCAAGTGGCTTTGCGAAGAGTTCAAAGATAATCCAGATGTAGGCATCGTAATTAAAACAAATTCCGGAAAAAACACAAAAATTGACAAAGTTGTTACGGAGAAGCTTTTAAGATCTTTATTAAGAGAAGTTCGTCCTGGGGATTATCCAAAAGTACATCTGTTACATGGCAGCTTTACTCAGGATGAAATTGCATCACTATATAAGAATAAAAATATTCAGGCGCTGGTTTCTCTAACCAGGGGTGAAGGATTTGGGTTACCTCTTTTGGAGGCTGCTGCATCCGGATTGCCTATTATTGCAACTAACTGGTCTGGGCATTTAGATTTTCTCAACAGGGGGAAATTCATTAAGGTGGGCTATAGCCTACAAGAAATTCATAAATCGAGAGTTGACGGTCGGTTATTCCTTCCGGGTATGAAATGGGCTGAGCCAGTTGAAAAAGATGCCAAGGCTAGATTTCGTAAGTTTTATGAGTCTAATGATATTCCGAATACATGGGCAAGAGATTTAAGTATAGTATTACAGGAAGAATATTCTCAAGATGCAATTTGCAGAAGGTACGATGAAGTATTTAGTGGGTTAATTTAGATATGGAATTATGGATTCTAGGGTCGATAGCAGCAGTGCAATTTGTATTGCTCGCTGCATCAATATATTACAACGTCAAATTTGGTATTAAAATACTAAATATGCAAGATTCTATAGAGGAAGCGTTGGATATATTAGATGAAAGGGAAGAATCCATAGGAAAAGTTTTAGAAATACCTCTTTTTTATAATAGTCCTGAAATTAAACGGGTACATCATGATATTAGGCGGACTAAATACGCAATGCTACGTGTTGCAAATACTTTGGTGGATTCGGTTAACGAACAAGATTCTGATATAGAGGCTGACGATGCAGAAGAAGGATAGAAAAGTTGACCAAACCAAAACGAAAAAGAATTATTCGGCGTCGAAAGTCAGGTAGTAAAAATTATTTTAATTTAGAAACCCAAGACGCGATTATACAATATCAGAACTCAGATTGCCTCGAGGAAAAGAATAAACTTTATTTAGAGAAAATTCTTCCTGCATTTGAGAAACTAGCACAAAACCTGATTTTTATTTATGGGTTCATCTCACCTGGTGAACCATATGAACACTTAAAGAATGACTGTGTGTCTTTTTTATTCGAGACGATTCATAAATGGAATCCGGATAAAGGGACAAAGGCATTTTCATATTTTAATGTTGTTGCAAAAAACTGGTTAATCATTAATTCTCGCCGGCGCATCAAGAGTGAACGGCGGCATGTTAGTGTAGATCATCAGGAAGGAATGTCTAGACGTGATAAGCAAACTTATGCTTCTCATGATGTAATATTGCCCCCTGATGAAGAGATGATAAAAGCAAACTTTCGAAATGAAATTATGGAAGTACTTGCGGAGATTAAAGGAAGGGTCAGCGGGGAGAATGAGAAGAAATGTATTGATGCTGTGATTACCGTTTTCGAAACAGTGGATCAATTAGACTTCTTAAATAAAAGAGCAATCTTTGTATATGTTAGAGATATATCAGGTTTGTCCCCCAAGCAATTATCAGTTGCTATGTCGATTATTCGAAAACACTATCGTTCTTTAGTCAGAGGCCCTGATAAGAAATTTGATATATTCTAGAGGTAAAAATGAGTACAGTCGAGAAAATGATTGACAAAGTTGATAAGTCGGAAGATAAAATAAAGCAGTTTTCTGATCTCTTGAATTCAATTGAAAAGTCAGATGACAAAAAAAAGCTTTTATGGAAAGAGATATATGAGAATGCACTTTCTGATAGGGCTCAAGCCCAGCTATTGCTGGATGAAGCAAAGTCAGAGATGATGGGTGGTGCTTATGAACACTCTACAATGGGCCCGACATTGTCAAAATATCTAGAACGTATGAGTAAATCAAACGAGCAAATTTTGAAGTTAGCTGAACTTATAAGTAAGGCAGAAGAAAGGTCTGAGCGAATTGATCCGGATGATTTATTTTCTCAGATTAACGAGGGGTAATAATGGCTGTTGATCCGGTTGGAAAACTGTCAGGAGAAAGCAAAGAGTCTAATGCTAGTGCTATAGCAAAACAAGCGGCAGAGGCACCTGGTGCACCATCATTATATCGTGGCGTCGTTATTGATGTAATTCATGATCCTGCTATTCTTGATCAAGAGCAACATGATGAATTAGGTACTACATGTAAAGATGCGTCTTTATTAGAGGTAGCGCCACGCAATTCATGCATTGTACAAATCGTCACTGCCGGCCAGGGCTCTAGAGAAGATGCTGCATACATGGTTTGTTTTCCGTTCTTCCCCCCTTATCTCGGTATGCCAGTTAAACCTGGAGAACATGTTTGGGTTTTTGTAGAGGATAACGAACGTGGCCCGTCTGCATCATTAGGATATTGGATTTGTAGAATATCAGAGCCTGATTATGTTGATGATATTAATTTCACACATTCGGATAGGGGGTACAGTGCCCTAACATCAGTTCCTGAGGAAAGGGAAGTAGAACCCCCAGCCGACGACGATCGAGGCGCGGGGTTCCCTAATGGGGGCGGTATACCTGGAAAAATGAGATTACGGAATGAAGGAAAGTATGATCAGATATATTCTGGTTCATTAGGTATGCAATCAGTTACTCTAGAGCCAGTGCCTCGCTGGACCAAACGGCCAGGTGACCTTGTCTTACAGGGTTCAAATAATACTATGATATCCCTTGGTGAAGATAGAGGGTATACGTCGAAAGCGTTAGAGGAAGGTTGGAGCGACGGGCCGCCACAGTGGTCTAATGCAACAACAACCGGTGCTTCTTTAGCTCAACTAAATTTTGATACACCCCCTGAAGACGGTGCAGCAGACAAGAATGAAAGAACATTCTCTGGAACTATTGACATGGTCGCCGGCCGGGGCAGGTATCTTCCTGATCCAGATTCTCCTGCAGAATTAACGGCATGTAGGGTCATAACAAACTCGAGAAATTATGATGAAACCGATAAGAATGCTGTTGGTGCTGGGAATGATGCAGATAATGTACAAAATAGACTAACAGATGCATCAGAGGGTGATCCGGATTTTTTTAATGATGCATCCCGAATTTATATTTCAATGAATACGCTACCTGACTTTAATTTTAGTTTAGAGTATCCCCAGGTTCCACCCGCAGGGGATCCTAATGATGGTGCTGATATTGAAATTTTGGAAGAGTTTGCTGAAGGTATAGGTCAGGCTGCAATTATTGCAAAGTCCGATGAGGTTCGAATTATTGCTAGACAGGATCTTGAAGCCCCAGACGGCCCTATCCAGGGCTCTATTACGATTGTTAAAGAAGGTACTGCAGATGATGAAGCGGGTGAGGGACGAGGGATTATTACAATTCGTCCGGACGGCGTCATTATGATTGACGGCCCGAAGGTAGTTATAGGCTCTGGAATTGAAAAAGGCCCAGGCGAAGGTGCTCAAGTTTCTCTCGGTTTAGGTGCTACCGAACCGATGCTTTTAGGGGATTTATTTATTACGGCTATTCATAACTTTGCCAATAATCTAGCTACAACAGTTGAAACGTCCATCTCAAATCTGGGTGCACCGACGCTCATGCCCCCGTTACGAGGTCATATTGCAACTCTTAAACAGGAGATGGATGATGCCCGCTCTAAAGTAGCAAAGTTATTATAGGAGTAAAAAATGTCAGTACCTGGTGCAGTAGCAGATCCTTTTAATGCAGCAATAGCTGTAGCTACGGCATGCATGCCCCTTGAGTGCCCGCCACCCCAGCCGGAAGAGTCTGCAGATGCTGAGGGTGTATATGAACCTTTTGGGATATGTAACCTAATGCTTAAGCTAGCCTTAGGTTCAATCGCTCCATTTTTACCGATGCTAAATATTGTTTTAGACATCGATATCCCTGGGTTTCTAGAGCTACCAGGTCTAGCAGTCGAGCTTCCTGCATTACCGTTTAAGTTAATTGCACCAGGCCTTCCGCCAATTCCAATACCTGATATCGGCATAATAGGGGACTTAGATATGCCAGAACTGCCAGCATTGGGTGCATTGATCTTTGGATTATTATCTCTGCCGATTGATTTTGCTATTGGGCTTCTAGAGTTTAAGATTCCAGATCTATCTTTTGATGGATTACTTGATTTAGTGCTTCCTGCAATCGCATTAGCACTTGATATTCCAGCATTAATGCTTCCAACATTAGGGCTCTTAGATTTAGCTATCTGCTTTATCGGTCTTTTAATATTACCAATAATGCTTATTTTTATGTTCATGGGCCCAATGCTTGATGCACTTAAGGCTGCAGGTGAGGATGTGCCTGATGTTCCTACTGAGGAAGAGATCAAGGCTATGGCTGGTGACTTAACAGACGAAGAAAAGCGTGCTAAGGCTGAAGAAGCCCTGAACCGATTAGCGGCAAAAGAGGCAGCAGAAGAAAAAGCTGCAAGACAAGCAGCTGCGGACGCCGAGTCTCGTGCAGGAATAAAAAAGAGGCATGCAGGTTGGAAGCCCGGCCTTGGCGATGATTTCTATGGTTAAGAATTAACGTATATTCTCGCCAAGATGATAATTAGTTACTAGATAACTTTTAAAGGGTAGATGTATGTCCGACAACAATAGTTGCAATATTCAAAACCAATCCTCCAGGATATATGACTTTAGGTCTGTCGGCATTAAAGATGAGTTCTATCAAGAGAACAAGCGAAGGTGGGATGACAATGAAATTCCGATTGGAATTAAGACACCCTTAGAAATTGGTGATGGGGCAGACGGCCTCTTGAGGATGCACAAGAATTTAGCCGATCAAATCCATGATAACTTTAGAAATTTAATTCTGACAAATCATGGTGACCGATTGGGGTTTTATGATTTTGGTGCAAACTTAAGTGAGCTTACTCATGAAATCGGCTCTGAGGATGGTGATAAAGAGGCAATCCGTAGAATAGCTAAGGCAGCTAGAAAATATGCACCTTTTATTTCCTTGAAGACATTCGAGACTTTCACTGACCATCGTGAAAATGAACATACAGGAAAGTTAGGCATCAGAATTATTTACGACATTCCCAAAATAGCAGTTAAAGACAAAGCAATCGAAGTAATATTGTATTCGACAGGATAATAACTAATGAGTCGCGTAAAGCAAAAAATAAATAATCAAATTAAAAAGAATAGAAACCGCTCTTATATAGCCAGGGATTTTGATTCATTCAGGGCTGAGTTGTATGATTACGCTAAATCCTATTTTGGTGACAAGATACGTGACTTCAGCGAAGCCTCTGTTGGTGGGCTATTCTTAGATATGGCAGCCATGGTAGGTGACACAATGTCATTCTACTTAGATCACCAATTTAATGAGCTAAATTGGGAGACTGCAGTAGAGACCAAGAATATTCACCGCCACCTCCGCGCGGCTGGTGTTAGGCAGCGGGGGGTTAGCCCTGCGGTTGTTACAGTTAAGTTTACTGCATTTGTCCCATCAAGAATTGAGGATGGAGAATATGTCCCCCACCAAGGCCTATTGCCGACTATAGGCGAAGGTACTGTTGTCGCCGGCGGAGGCGTCACATTTGTAACTGTAGAAGATTTATTTATGTGGGAAAAGGACAGGACCGGTAACTTAATAGCTGGTTCGACAGTGTTCGAGTCTGATGAGAATGGTAACCCTTCCATATTTGAGGTTCAAAGAGAAGTAGTATGCATATCTGGTAAGGAAGCGACTGAGACGTTTAATATAACGGGTGGCCATAAACCATTTAGGAAAATATCGTTAGCCAGGCAAAGCGTTACTGAGATTCTGCAAGTAACAGACTCAGGTGGGAATGAATACTATCAGGTTGAGTCGCTTTCCCAAGATACTGTGTTTAGAGGTATCGTTAACATGGACGACGATTATGAACTAGTTGAAAGTAATTTAGAGATTGTACCGGCACCTTATAGGTTTATTGTATTACCCAATGTAACAACAAAGACAACAAAGTTGCAGTTTGGTGGAGGGGATGCCGACTCCCTAGACGACGATATAATTCCAGACCCTAGTGATTTATCATTACCACTTTACGGAAAGACGATGTTTTCACGCTTTTCTATCGACCCAAGCTCAATGCTGGAGACACAGACACTGGGAATGGCTCCAAAAAATACAACATTGAAAATTCGGTACCGATTCGGTGGTGGCTTAAATCATAATGTCCAACCGGGTAGGATTAGATCAGTAACAACACTCCACATTCAGTGGCCAATGTTAGAGAACCCTTCACCCGAAGAATTAGTTGACATGAGGACGATGAAGACAAAACTTAAGGTGACCAATGAATATGCTGCAGCCGGTGGCGCAGCAGCTCCTGATATAGAGGACCTAAGGGCCCAAATCCCTGCAGTACGCTCGATGCAGTCTAGGATTGTAAGTAAAGAAGACTTGTTAGCGCGACTATACACAATGCCATCATCATTTGGGCGCGTATTCAGGGCCGGGATACATCAGAACCCGAATAACCCCTTAGCTGCCGAACTATATATTACATGCCAAGATAGGAAGAGACAATTGTGCACAGCACCTGATAGTCTCAAGAAGAACCTCCGTACATATCTAAATGAATTTAGGCTAATATCTGATGCCATCGAAATCTTAGATGCACAAATCATAAACTTCAGGGTAGACTTTGATGTAGTAGTTAACCCAAAGTATAATAAGATAATGGTCATTCAGCAAATCATTGCCAAGCTTAAGGCAGCTTTAGATATTAAAATGTTTCAGATTGATCAGCCGATTATCTTGGTTGACCTAATGAATATTATCATTAATACTGACGGGGTGTTAACGATGACCAGTATTAATGTTACGACAATGCGTGGTGTTATTGAAGACAGACTATATAGCGGGATGAGTTTTGATGTTGATTCAAACACTGCAAAGGGGCTGATCGTAGGCCCTCCTGGCTCAATATTTGAGCTTAGGTATCCCAAATATGATATTGTTGGAAATGCATCTTAAGGAGTTTATAGAGAATGTACTTAAACATAACCGCTAGCAAAGACACCTATATTCAAAATAAGATTTTAAGTAATAGGTTTAGAACATCTGATGCCAACGTTGGTCAGGCTGGTACCCTAGATTTATTTAAGCTTTATGGAGAGTCATCGTTGCCTACCCTAGAGGCCGTTAATCAAAGCGAAGTAGTAACAATAGTGCTTCCTGATCATGACGGAGACTCAGAGAACTTAGATGGCCTTTATTTCATAGTGTATGATGATGCCGACATAAAGTATTATGTTTGGTTTGATGTAGATGAGTCAGGAAATGATCCAGCTGTTGTGGGTGCGACAGGTATCCAGGTATCTGTTACGACGACTGATGAAGATGGGGGTGCAAAAGAAACAATCGCATCTACCCTAACCGCTGCACTAGATCTATTAGCACCATTCTCTGCTACAAATAAAGGTTCCGGTGAGGTTGAGTTAACCGTTGATGAACCTGGTCCCGTCAAGAATACGTCGTCCGGTACCATCGATAATTCGAATTTCTCGATTAACGTGACGCAAAAAGGCAATAAAGCTGGAACTTA
>Ga0163180_10000050_pt1 | contig 55764 bp, 43 predicted proteins | sample AtlANTMetagenome_2_FD_109647 | JGI IMG/M metagenome (GOLD analysis project Ga0163180, IMG submission 109647) | Marine eukaryotic phytoplankton communities from the Atlantic Ocean - Atlantic ANT 4 Metagenome | ecosystem: Environmental > Aquatic > Marine > Oceanic | place: North Atlantic Ocean...
GCAACTTTACAAAAAGGCCAGGGGCTTACTTGATATTCCGCTGCAGAACCGAAGTGGGGCTTTGGCCACCTCATATTCTTTGGTGCACCTGTTTTATCCCTATCATAATACGACATTATTCATTCCATTTAAGAATACTATTAAATATTCTATCAATTTTATCTGTTTTGTTAAAGTTTTGGTCAATTTCTTCTTGAGAGATTTCTTTGCCTTCACGAAGCATAAATGCGCCAGGTGTACTTGGTTCGGACACCATATCAAAACAAATAAGCTGAAAATCTTCTTGCACCTCATCGTTACCTGCTCGTGAACGAGTACTACCTACACCCCTAGAAGAAATACCAACTGTAATGCCTGATTCAATTAAGCTTTGTAATATTTTTCCTGAAGGTGTGTTTAACAACTCAATTGTGCCGTATACATCCTCACCATCCATATATGCTTCACGAACAACATGAGAGACATTTTTAAGTTCAACAACTGACGATTCTGGGTGGTCGCATTCACCAAGCGCCCTATTTTCCCTAATCAACTTTTGATAATTATCAATTTCACGAGACAAAATATCCATTGGATAAACCCTGCCATTTTGATTAAGTGTATTTGCTCTTTGTATTATACCGCTTAATGTAATAGTTCCATTTTCACCTCTATTTTCATTTAGTGTTTTTGGATCAACAGTTAGCGGCAACCATTCTGTAAGTAGTTTTTTAGCCATTATGCCCTCATTAATTCATCTTTAAGTGATGATACTTGCAAAAATCTTTGTATTGTAGAATCTTGTATATCATCAGTTTTTAATGACTCTATTTTATTTTTTACATCTTCAACTTTCTCTAAAATAATATCATTATCTGTTGTTTCATGCAGTTCAGAAACTAACTTAAGCGTATTTATCTTAATTGAATCTAGATACTTTGTAAATTCACTCATGTCATCATTTGCTGCGGCAAAAACATAGTTTTTAATAATATCTTTTTGTTCAGTTGTGAGCGTACCTGCATACTTTTCATTTAACTTTTCTGTCATTATTTTAATTACAAGCCTATCAGAGTCTTCAGTTTTTTGCTCTTCAAGAACAGGTGTGGGTGCCTTTTCTTCTAATAGTTTTTGAATTAATTGACCTTCATACATAACCATCTTTGTGAGGTCTGCCCTGTCTTCACTTCTCCAATTATTAATCAGTGTCTGAATTGTAGCAAATGTTTTGTAATTAGAGATTGACCTTGAAAAAAATGTTGACTCATTTATTTTATAGTTTATGTCATGAATTAATCTGCCTTTTTCTGCTTCAAGTTTTTCTCCGTCTATTCTTTTTGCGGCAGCTTTTGATTCCTGTATTATAGCTGCTGCAACTGCACTATCATTTGCAGTCGCAGTAGTAAGTGCTTTAAACAATCTAAATTCTTTAAACAATTCAGTGCTATGATCAAATCGTTTTTCTATAATATCAAGTGCAACTTGGGCATCGGATTTTTTGTTTTCAACTAGCTTTGAAGATACATGCTTTAGCAAAAGCTCATATACAATTCCAACATTTCTTTTTTTATTATGTTTTGCCATTTTGGTTTCCATTTAAATTAATTATTCTTTGTTATCTTTATTTTCTTTATTTTCTTTTAAACCATCGAATGATTTAAGAGTTGACTTAAGTTCTGCTGTCATTTTTGCATTTTCACTTAATTTTTCATCAATATAATTGTTAAAACTAAAACTTTCTTTTTCTTCCATTATTATCGGCTTTGGAGGCTTTAAGTCATTAGTGGCTGTTTTTAACGTCCGATTTGACTTTGCACCAAACGGATGTGCCATTGAATCTTGATCCTGCTTTCCATACCTGTGTTTTCTAACACTTGGTCCATATCGATTCACGTTTGTTGCACGTGGACGATGGTCTATATCGTTATTTGCTGTAACGGGTAATTTATGACCATGTTTATTGACTCTTGATTTCTTTTTGCTCTTAACCGGTCCTGCCGTGTTTGTGTTTAGTAGTTCAGACGAAGTTGCATTATTTATTTTATCTTGCGCTTTTAGGGGTGCATTTTCATCTGTGATTGATTGCCTTACATCATCGTCAGTATTTGATTCTTCATCTGGTTTTTCTTCATTTTCCATAACAACGTCATCTGGTGGTGGGCCAACCTCAACACCTGCATCTGAATCATTTGATGATACAACACTTTCAACGTCTAAGTCTTTTAACTTATCGTTAATTCGGCCCTCTTCAATTGCAGAAATTTCTTCATCAGTCATTCTAAATACATTTTTACGAATCCATTCCCTGTCGACTAATCCTTCTGGAACTTGCCCCGCTATTTCAAAACGCGTCCTAAACAATTCTAATTTTTGTTGCTGCGCTATTGTTGATGGATTTGATAAATTAAGTGTAAAATCAATTAAATCTTCACCATCAAATCCATTTGCATACAAATGAATCACTGCTATTTTATTTAACTCTGAAATAATTGTTCTTTGCATTCTTTGAATTGTTCGTGAAAATCTTACATCTTCTTGAGCTAAAGTAGCTTTTGCGCCGAGGCCCTCATCATATCCAAGATATGCTTTTGGAATTTTTAGTGCAGCAAATAATTTCTTTTGAATATATTCAACATCTTCAATTGCAGTCGTATTTGTACCACCGGCCAGCGTATCAATTTTTGTTCCTGTGTCTGCACCCCTAACAGGAAGATAATAATCCTCATCAACAGATAATGGATTATAACGAAGATCAACTCTTCCACTTGTTTGATCTACAACCTGATTTCTTTTAAGGGTAGTCTGGACTTGCTCCATATAGTTTCCTATATCTTCAGGTGGAACATTTCCTACATCTACATAAAATACTCTTCTTTCTGGTGAACGAACTACACGATAAACCAGCATTGCATCTTCAATTAAAATTAATTGCCTCCATATTCTACGCGCAGGCTCCAAAACAGAAGAACCATATGGCAAAAATGCATCATTACCAAGAAGCCTAAAGTGTGAAATTTGCCAATTTTCTAAAACTTGATTACCCTGAGTAATCCATCGAAAACGAACAGCCATAGGATCATCTGGGTCGTATCCTTCTTCACGTTCTATTTCATTTACTGGAATTGGAAATGCATTAATAATACCGTGCTCTGGTGAAACATCATTAAAAAGAAAGAAATCACCATATTTACAAAGATTTCTTGCCCATGAAGGCAAATTAAAATCAACATTAAGTGTATCTAGAAATAAATCATTTAATAATATTTCAACTTGTGGATTATTTGAATGAACATGTAATACTTGTCCGTGTTCATCTGCCGCACAAATCTCTTCTGAGTATATGTCGAGTGCGCTTGCAATTTCTGGTGAATATTCCATTTCACCAAAGTCAGCTGATCTTGCCATTCTATCATAAGATCCATACGCAGACATTGCAGTATTATAAATCGCACTATTTGATTTACGAAATAATTCATATGCAGATGAATCTACATTACTGTGACCTGAGTCACGTACCCTTCTTTTAATAACTGGGCCACTTCTAAAAAGCCTTGTTAAATTACTAAATAAATTTTTGTTATCTGCCATTATTCTCTCACAAAAGTATTATGCGTCAGCACTTTTATTTTTTACACAGTATGGTATTAAATATACAGTATTTTAATAATTTGTGCTTCCTTTGTTTATTATTTTTTCTTATCATGCATCATCCATGAAAACATAGGATCGACTTGTTGTGTTTTAGACATTACTTGAGACTTTGATCCTGGTGCTCCAAACTGAGTCACAGGAATTATTTTTGTATTACTTAATTTAGTTTGAATTTTATTGTCATCGTGTTTTTTGGATGTTACTCCCATTGCAGCTAACATTGCCTCGTTAATTGCATTTGCATTTGCACCCGCATCAGATGAGCCATCATATAACCAAACACAAATTGCTAAGCTCATTATAAGATCATCGTTATATCCTTTTAGCGCCTGGGCCTTGTTTCCCTTCCATGCAAACGTTTTCATTTCTGCATAAAATCTTGATGAATAAATCATGATATTTTTATTTCTTATAGTTTCTTCTAGTTTAGTTAATATCTGTGGCCTTGTTTTTCCTGATGTTGTAAATCCTGCAACTGATATATCTTGATCTGGTGTATAACTGCCAATAAATGCACCTTTTCTATTTCTATAATACATGTTTGGATAATTTAAATCTTTTAATTTTAATATTGTTGCATAACCGTATGAATTATTCTCAGGACACATAAGCGCCTTATTGTATTTTAATCCATATTCATTTAATAGTTCCCCATATCTATCAGGTGGAATTTTTCCTTGGAACTCAGCAACAACTTCGCCAGTGTTAACATCAATTACGTGAAATGTAGAAAAATCTTTTGAATCACCGCGTGATATATCAGCTGACATAATATACTTGTGCTCACTTAAAGGCTGCTTCCATATCCAAACATTTAAGTTTGGTCCCTCTCTTGTAATGGGTTTTTTAATTGTTGTGTTTACCCACTCTATATCATCATCTGCTAAAAATACATCCCCAGATGTAGCAAAATCACAAAGATACTCTTGTGCAGTTTGACGCTTTGATAAGTTATTTGTAGTAGTCTTAAACCATTCATCATCATGCTCAGGATGAACATCCCAAGGCAATAGTATTGGTTTAAAATCATTTGCGCCCTTTTCTGCATCTGTATATATTTTATGAAATTGGCCGCCGACACCATTTGGTGTTGATAAAATAATGGCCCTACCACCAGTTGTTAGTGTAGGATACAAACCAGTCCATAACGTATCGAAGTTATGAATAAATGCAGCTTCGTCAATAATAAGAAGTGAAAGTGCCTCTGATCTACCTGCATCATCAGATGTAGGAACAGCTTTGATTGATGATCCGTTTGAGAACTCAATCATCTGCTTGTTATCTGATACAATCTCAGGTAAAACTAGCCACTTTGGCATTTCCTTTATTACTGTTTTTACTTTTTTAATAAAATTTTGTGCGACTGCCAACTTTGTAGCAATAACTAAAATATTTTTATCTTTTTGAAACAATGCAAGCCAAACTGAATATGCTGCAACAAGTGTTGATAAACCAAGCTGCCTTGATTTATTAACGACTACAAAGCGATTATCAATAAATTCTTGAGTGCAGTCATCTTGAAATTGATATGTTTTAAATGATATTCGACCACGAACGGGATGTTGTATCTTTACATACTTATTAAAGAAATATGTCGGCTGTTTACCACACTTAATTATTTCTTTTATTTGTCTTGATTTTTGATTAGTAGCCATTGTGGCTCTTAGTTTGTTATTTCAAATGTTGTAATTCTCTTACAATATACAGTTCTTGCTGGATTAATATGGCCCTGGACACCTATTACTTCAAAGTCAGTATCTGAACTCTGCTCTTTTACTTTCAACGCTGACCCAGATGCTTCTTTAAAGTCTTTTTTTGCATTTTTCATAAAATCGTCAGTTAATTGTGCAGATTCTTTATCAAAACCTTTTGTTTGCTCCCATTGATCTTGCTCTGATGCGAACTTTCTAATGCATGCATAGGTTACAATTAATAAATTGCCCTGCAGTTTTGTTTTAAACGATGCAGTTGCTGAATCTTGTGTTGAACTACGCCCAAAAGTCGTATCTAATACTTGGCCTAAGGCTCTAACTTGCTCTTGTGATAACATTTTATATCCTGTATTTGTTATAAATATATTAAAGAATGAATTTATTACTTATTCTTGTTCTTAATTCTTTGTCTTTGTTTATTATATCCACATTTGGACGAGTGCCATTTGCCCATGCATCCCTATCTTGATATGCCCACATTGTTGAACAATGGTCACAGCATTCAAATGTTCTATATGAAAGATCATCTTCGTTTTTAAGCATAGGAAGATCACACACGGAACAAAATAAAGGAACATGGGCAGTATCATTTTTATCAATTAATATAGTATAAAATTCTTTTTCTATTTTTTTGTGCATAATCAAAATTATAACGTATTATTCTATGAATGTAACATAGTTATAAATGTTTTTAACAACAATAAATTCGTATAAAAATTAACAAAAAGGAGAATATTTATGGGAAAATTTATATTAACGGGTGTTACTTATGACAATGACGAGGAAGGTGATGGACATTCACCCCTGTGGGTTGCTGTTGGTGGTGGATATGTTGCGCACTCAACAGATGGTACAAACTGGACAGAAGTAGCTATAAATGGTATTTCTGGGCTTAAGGATTTAACATTTGGTAAAAATGCAGAGGATGTAGATACATGGTATGGTTGTTCACATGTAGATTCAAACTCAATTGCCTACACAACTGATGTTACTGACGCCAATTCATGGACGGCTGTAAACCCTTCTGGAAATGGTGGTGGGTATGCAATAGAATACAGTGCAAATGGCACTATAATACTTGGCAGAGAACATGAAAACTATGCGCTTAGAAGATCGACTGATTTTGGCGTAACTTGGACTAATTCAACAGTTGTCAACCCGTCAGGAAACAATCCAAAAGTAACAAATTCATTAGCAACGAACGGCAGTGGACTTTGGGTTGCTGGGTTTGGAACTCTCGGTGTGATTATGAAATCATATGATGACGGTGTAACATGGTATAAATCAGCTGATTTGGGCTCAGATGAACATATTGGGCTTGAATACGCTAACGGAGTATGGGTTGCATCAGAGAAGGGAAAAACAATTAATATCTGTACAAGTATTAGCGAAGACACTAATCTTGATACATGGACGCAAATTGATCCTCCTGGTCAGCGAACACCAGACTCAATTACTTATGTAAGCGGGGACACATGGATTGTTGGTGGAGGCAGAAGAAATGTGTGGAGAAGCACTGATAATGCTGCTACGTGGACACAAGTAACAAGCCTGCCAAACCCTAGTGGATCTGCAATATCAACAGACAATGTTCCATATTCACTTGCTTCAGATGGCACAAATGTTATCGCAACTGGTAAAAATGGGCACATTAATATCTCTACAGATCTTGGTGATACATGGACATTAGTTTATACAATGTCAACAGGTCAAGACATGAATGCTGTTGAATACAACAAAGTTAAGCCGTTTTAAAAAAACGTTAACTTTACTTCTAAATTGCCCGGCTTTGTCGGGCAATTTTATTTTTGAGACACATGAGAATTATTTTTGTCACTAGTAATTTCAATAATATTATCTACAATATCCTTGACTGCATCAACATGTGATATAATAATTATATTTTTAAAGTATTGCTTAAGTGAAGTCAATAGTCTACCGCACATCTCTACATTCATTTCATCTAATGCACCGAATCCCTCGTCAATAATAAGCATATTTGTTTTTGGTAGTGATGATACATTAATTAATGCAACCCTTATAGCAAGAGATGCAATCATTTTTTCCATACCTGATGCGAGCTCTATAATGCGCTTTGAATCACCGTAGTTAATATAAATATCCATTGCATTTGTATTAGGGTCGGCCTCTAATTCAACTGTAAACCCAACGGTGTTTTGTAGGATTTTTGATATTTCATTGTTGATATTAGGAAGCTGGCTCATGATAATTTGAAGAGGTATTCCTTTTTTGGAAACTGCATTAATAAAGAGTTTGTATATTTCCCACCTATTTTTTAAGTCACTATATTTTTCTCTCTCTTCGTTTAACGATGATATCTCATTTTCTATTCTACCTATGTTCTGCGCTGCATGCATTCTTTTCGCATCGACATCACTAATTTCAGTATTTAATGTTGAAATTTTTGTTTTTAGTTGCTTAGTTTCATCACTAACATCTGAAGTTTTACATTCTCTCTTTAGTTTTTCAAGAAGTAAATTAGCTTGAATAAGTGCATCTTCAGCTGATGAAAGCTCAAGTGTCTTTGCAGCAAGGCACGCTTTTTCATTTGCAAGCTCTACCCTATTTGTGGACTCTTTTCTTAACACCTCATTATATTTTTCTAATTTTTCATCTAGTTTCTTAGACACAAATTCATTATGAGTCCTTTGAGTTGCATCTAATATTTTTTGCAATTCATTTACAAACTCTAATTGTTCTTGAATTGAAGCCTTGTCCTTAAAAGAGTCTTTTATAAATTTACATGTTGGAAAAGAATCACCACATGGCACTTCAGAAAGCTTATTTATTGATTTTTCTTTTCTATTTAAGATCTCATTTTGGTGCTTTAGATCTCCTGTTAACTGAAGCAATGTTTTTTCATTTTCAGACATTTCCTTTATTTGCAAGTTTAATTGTTCATAAGGAAAATTTTCTTTGAATAGTTCAATTTTGTCAATCTTTGATTGAATTGTTTTAATTTCATTGTTTCTAGACTCTATTAAACCATTAATTCTTTTAATTTTTTCATTTAATTTATTTACATTATCCTGCTGGTTGTTAACATCATGCTGTGTTACTCCACAAGAATCATCTAGTTTATTTAATTCAATTTGCAATGTTTGTAAAGTATGCCTCTTTTTAGATAGCTCTGACTCTAAGTTTTTAATTAAAGATTTTTCGTCTTTAAGGTCTTCATTCAAACTATAAAGAACAACATCCCAGTCTCTGTCAGGAACATCTTTCATTAGTGTGTTCACTTCGTCTAATTCTGTTTTTGCAAACTTTTGCATTCCATCAAAAATATCTAAATCAAGAAACTTTGTTAGAATCATTTTTCTTCTTGTGGCTTTTTCACCAATGAAATTATTCATTCCACCTTGTGATGCCAATGAAGTCATAAGAAAATCCTCAGAAGTTCCTATTAGGTTACGAAGTATTACCTCTGTTTCACGGCGCTGTTCACCGTCCATATCTTTTGAAACATTTCCTGCCGCATCAACAAGATCAAGTGTAAGATCTGTTCTTGCTGTAACTACGCCCTTTTTGCTTTCACTTTTTGTTGATGTTCGTGTTGTTTTATATCTTTTTCCATTTACTGAAAATTGTGTTGTAACATCACATGAGCCTTTTCTTGAATTAATAATGTGCACATTTTTAATTGGCCCCCTGTCTGTTGTGTTAAACAATCCATACATCATGGTCCCAATAATTGAAGATTTACCAGATCTATTTGGTCCAAAAATTCCAATTATTCCGCGTAATTTATCAAAGTTTATTGAGTTATCTTTACCGTAAGAAAAAGTATTGTTAAAATCTACTGAGTGTATGTTCCACTTTGCGTTTCGCGATATTTCATCTGATTTTGATAAAGATGACAAAGATCTTGTTATTAACTTATCAAGGCTTTCAGTCTTTTTACTATCAAGATCAGAGTTTTTATAAAACTTTTTAAATAGTGTTGAATGAACAGATGAATCTCTCAAATTATAAGATGTTGGTGCCTCTTTGTCAATTATTTGAGGTGCCTCAAAATCTTCTTCTATTTTATATACTATTTCAGCAGCTTCTTTTTCATGCTTTAGCTCAGAGTGAAGATGTATAATATCTGACTGCGCTATTGCTTTATCGCTTCTTATTCTAAATCTTGAACCATTTGGAAAACCCCTTGCTACATCTATTGTATCTTTTACGTTGTTTTGCCAATCAATAGTTACAAAAGGACGTGTGTGTTCAAGTTCATGGTATTTTACGCTAAAGTCATCTTTGTCCTTAATGTCCCAAACCAAAAATCCTTTACCTGTATTTTCACCATAATTTTGCTGAATTAGTGAACCTGGATATCTTACGCGTCCATAGTCATCAACAATTTGTCGCTGATGAATGTCACCCAATAATGCGAAATCAAACTTATCAAAAAACGATATATCAACTTCGCCTTCAATTGTCCAGTCTGTGTCAGTTTTAGAGCCGCGAACAGCTCCATGAAATAATGCAATATTTATTTTATCTTCTTCTGGTTCAATATCATCCCATTTTGCTTCGTCAAAACAAGAAAAGTTATTCCAAACAAACTTATCTTCATATCCTGCAACTGGGAAATTACCAGACTCTTTATATAAAAATATATTTGGATTATTTAATGCATTTACAATTGGTGTAATTGCGTCTTGCCTGTCTTTGTTTTTTATTAAGCCATCGTGGTTTCCAAGAATGATATGTGTTGGTGCTATCTCTGCAAGTGATGTAAACCACCACTGAATCAGATCAATGAGCTCTGGTGATATCCCCTGTGTCTTAGAGTGTACAATATCACCACCAATATAGATAATATCTGGTTTTATTTCACGTGCCATTTCGTTCATTTTTTCAAATGACGCTCTATATTCTTTATGCCTACTCAGGCCCCTAATGTGAATATCTGCTGTATGTAATATTTTCATTGAACTATTCTCCGCTGTGTAGAAAACGAATCTACAGTGCTGCTAATAATTTTCTTTTTTGATTTTTTTCCAATTGTTATTATTTCTAGTGTAGTAAATTGTCTATTACTATTTGATGTAACTGAATTAAATGGTTTATTCTTTTTTAATTTTATAAATTTAGGCGATGTTATTTTTTCTTTTTCTATTTTTCCAAATATTGTTGCAACGGCTCTTTTGTTGTTCTTTATAATAAATGTTAATTTTTTATTGACATTTTCATTTTCTATTGTTATATTGCACACTTTTTTTAGACTTCCATCAATTAATTGAAAACACCTAAAATATTTTTGTTTGTTATTTATAAAAAATGATTTTATAATAACATCGTGTTTATCGTTATTTAATGTAAACCAATCACCGTCGTATTCATTAGAACTTTGTTGCGATATTTTATATGTTGATTCACTTGGTTTAATAATAAAATTATTGATATCATCTATATCATTTATGCATGTAAACTCTTGAATATTTAATATTTCTTTATTTTTATCAATATATGAAATCCTTTCATGCAATGGCTTAGTATAAATTATTTTTTCATCATAAATTAATGAATCTATTATTGTTATATCATTATCAGGTGATATTATAGAAAGATATGCTGTATTGTTTGGAATTTCATCTGGCATGTCTGGAATATTTTTAAAATTTATTCCAATCCTTGTTTTAAAATATGTTTTATTATTAAATTTATAAAAAATGCCAAGTGTGCCTGGTAGTTTTTTATGTGCTAAAAGACTATCTTTGTCATATATTTTTAATAATTCATCTAAATTATTTATTTTTTGTGTCCTCATTAGAGAAAAATTATCAAACATATGTTGTTCCTTAAAAAATTGATCCACTTTTAATGTTGTTTATTATAAAACTCATTCTATCGTTTCGTACCCATGGCTTTGCTTTAGATCTTGCTTCTTCAAATTGTTGTTTTGTCATTTCACCTACATCATCATAATTACCCAAGTCAAGAACCCTTATGTCTATATTGTACTCGCTTAATAGTTTTGCTATTTTATGTGTTTTATGTGGCATATCTGAATCAAGTGCTAATAATATTGGTGTTTTATGCTTTATTATCTCCTGAAAAAGTAGCCCATCTTCTGGTAAAGCTGAACCCAATATTGCAGTTGCGTTTTCATTACATCTCATTAAATCAAATGGCCCTTCAACTAATGTTAGTTCTTTTGACCAATCAATGTTGATATGATTAAATATTATTGTCTTTTTGGGAATCTTTGCATTTAAGTATTTTATAAAAGAATCATCATCTATTGAGCGAGCCGCAAAAAAATTAAGTTCACCTGCATTATCAAATGAAGGCATAAAAATTCTCCGCCTAAATCTGCCTGACGTATATGTTCCTAATTTATAGTACCAAATATCAGCTATTGATATATTCCGCCTAGAAAGATAAAAACGAGCAGCTTTTATATCTGGATCCTCTAGTTGCCTCTTTTTTCCTAAAAATGAAAAACCCTTTGGTAATTCTAATTTTTGCTCTTCTGCAACTTCTTCATGTGTTATTTTTTTACCAAGGATTTTTGATGTATATTCATCTACTTTTGCTGGATAATATTTTTTTAAAATGCCTAAAAGATTTTTGCCCTTAAAGCCGCAAACCCAGCATTGAAACATATCACTTTGTAAATTAATTGATAGTTTTTTCTTTCTTTTATCTGCACACTTAGGGCAGGGCACTGTAATATCCGTTGATGATATTATACTAGCTTGCCCAAATGTGCGTTGAATAAAATCTATTTTTTGCTTTTCAGAATACAAACAGTTCTTTAACCTTGAATATATTAATATTTTATATAATATATTTTATTTGTTCAATGTTTTATGCCCTGCTTTTGCTATCACATATGCATCTGCAACATCGTAGCATCCGGGATCGTATATTTCTAAACCTTTTCTTGGCCCAGATTTTAATGTCTTCATTTGCCATGAATATCCACCAAGGTCAGCGTCTACCCATTCAAGTACTTTTTCTTTCGTTGTTTTTGATTTATCTTTTTTATTTATCTTTAAATTTATTAGCTTGCGAGCCATATTAACATTTAAAAATTCTGGCTCGATTCCTAAAATTTGATATGACAATAATGTTACCATTCCATTAAAACGAGCAAGTGTTATTAGCACTTTTGCAGAAGACAAACCAGGCCTAAACATTTGTAAGTTTTCTTCTATAAAAATATGCGATATATCATATTTTTTACGTATGCTTTTTAGCTCATCAATGACCCTCTCAGTCTTCTGGAGGGTACTGTTTATCTTACCTAATGGAATACATGCCTGTTCTATTAGTGTACCATCCAGTGACAATAGAGACCACCCTGTTGATGATGTGGATATATCTAAGCCAAGAATCATAGCTTACCAATCCATCTTTGTCCTAAATACATACTCATCTTCGTCTTTTTTCTTAATAGGCTGTGTAAGGTTTGTTCTCATTATAACATTTAAATTCTCATCATGATAATTTATTCCTGTAATATATACAAAACTATTGTCAGGATTATTTGCGTCAAATGATGCAGAAACTGGAAGATATGATGGATTTGTTGATTTATTTATTTGCCCAGCTTTTGCCTTTGCATCTACAGTCATAATATGCAGATTTTGAGATCCTTTAAAAGTTAATTCATGCTGATCAATTCCAAAAAATGGTATTGTTGGTGCCTTAACTATAGCGATTCCTTCTTCATAAAATATATTTCCAACATTACTCCAAGTAGCTTGTTTTGTCAAACAGTCAGCCCTGTATAGTGATCCACGACCATTGTCTTTTAATACCATTGATACTTTTCCATCAGATCCAGTAAGAGCAGAATCATACATCATAAATGTATCTGGCTCAATTTGGTTACCATATGTTAAATTTGATATATCAAATATAGTTATTTCATTTGATGAATTATCACGGGTACGCTGAAATATTGTTAAAACAGCGCCTGGTGATACACCTGGATTCTCAGGTGATACACCCATAATCTGTGATGCTAGTGATGATTTTGATGTTTGAATTAATCCTGGAAATAATGAATCCATTGGAAGCAGATTGTCAATTGACACTTTGCTAATATCTACGTTTCCTAATTGATTTTTAAATTTATCTTGAGAATACTCTTCAAGGTGAGAATAAGTAGGGTTAAATAGTCCATTATCAGACGGAAGAATTGAAAGGTTTCTTTTTCTAAGCGAGCCTGTGGCATAAATAAATTCATTTGCTAGGCTTCCTGATGAAGTAGTTGAGCCGTCGGCTGATGTATCGCTATATGCAGTAGTATCCACATCTATGGTTGTTGTGTCGATTCTGCTTCCTGTTAGGTTAAAAAGCCTTGGATGAATTCCATGCCTAAATTCTTTTGTAAAATTCTCTAGGTTAAGCATAAAACCACCTACGCCAAATGACATAGACACATTAAAAGGATCATCAGTTGTTGTAGTTATTGTTTGAAATGGTGAAACAAGAACTTCTCTTTCGTTTGTCTCTTCTGCAAATGATGGTGGAAGATAAAACATTAGTGAACCAGACATATTAAAAGGTGTTGGATTTGTTGTTTCAAATCCGTCTACTTCAGATGTGCTTAAATGCCTTGAGTATAGTTTTAGTTCTTGTAATTCAGCCTGGAGAGGATGATCAAATGTCCAATCAAAAGCGTCAGCGTCTATCCTGTCTGTAAAACTAGATTGTGGAAAATTTATAGATCCTACTGTTCCATCGTCACCCCATATTAATCCATCATCTATAAGAAATCCAGGAGATGTTCCTGCAAGTGGTGCATCACCCCAGAAAAAACGTTCAGTTCTATTGTCACCTGTGTTCGTTCCTTCATAAAAATTACCAATAAATAATATATCAATGTCACCTTTTCCAGCTGCTGAAAGCTCAGCTTCTGTTGGCGTCACTGTTGCTTCATTAACATTGAAATATGTCTCACTTGACTCATCAATGCGAATGCTACCACTTCCCATATTTACAACATTTGTTCCCCATCGTATGGAAACATGATGCCAATGATTGTGTTTAAGTGAATTGTCTTCAGATAAAAATGTTTTATCATATGTTCCAATTAATGAATGATTTATTTCTGACGGTGCTATCTCTGCATCTTCACCCATTTGAAGCATTATTCTGAATCCATTTGCTTTTCCGTTTTCGTCAGTTGATGACCCAGAAACTAATGAGACAGCCAACGTCGATGATAAATGCAATATTGTCCCAGCCTTAAACTCAACAGAAGAATCTTCATTTTGATAGCGCGGATTAATATAAAAATCAACAGAAAATGCACCATCTGGTACGTAGCGACCTCCATGATTTTCATCGCCTGGCCCAGGAGGTGTTGGAAACATTAAAACAGAATCAGAAGGAACATTATCAGATGTAAAAAAGTTCAATGAATTATAATTTGTAAACGTAAAGCCGCAGTGGTCATAATCTAAATTGTATGATGGCATTAGGTTGTTTCTAACTATGTTTTTTATCTCTGTATTCTCAGTGAAAAAGAATGGAGGATCAAACCGAAAAACGCCCATATCTTTGTCATTTCTTGGAGATAAATCACGCTCGTTAACAAGAGTCATATACTCTTCAATCATTGACTCTACATCAGTAAGTGATTCAGCAGATGCAGATGTTATTAATTCATATAAATGATATTCAAGGTTTTCAGGTGTCTCTTCGACTGCACCTGTTTCATCTTCTCCCTCACTACCAGACATTGGTTTATATACATCTTTTAATATCTTGTCTGGGCGGGGCTTTACTTTAACCGTTCCAGTTTCACCAAGTGAAGATGATGCATACTTATAACTTGGATGAAGCTCAAGTGAAACTACATCTAAAAAATCTGGCGTAATTTTCACGAATGACATGCTTCTTCCTTTACATAATTCTAATAATAAATATTATCTGGTTTGTTCTCCAGGAGATAAAATTAGAAATCAAGTCTTACACGCAATGTCAAATCTTTCTCATCGTTCTTTTCAATCGGCCTTGATAGCTTAGCGACAGCAAGAAGACTATTGTTTGCATCATATAGCCCGACTGAAGTAATAAAGGAAAATGTTCTTTGTGTATTTTCACTACCTTCATCAATTACAACTATTCTATTATCTGCATCTGTAAACGTTGGGTTTGATGAATAATTAAACTCATCTGCAGTTGCACGACAGAATATAAGTGTTGAGTTTATGTTTGTAACATTTTGAAATGTCATTGCTGAATCTGAACTATCTCCAAACCTACATTGTGCAACATGATTTAAAATGTTATCAATAGAGCCTGAAACCATCAAATCAGGTATAAATGTTGCATCTGGGTTTGACAGTAGTGAGCCATGGAAACCATCAGTACTGGCATCGTCTGCACCCATAAACCGATTTGCACCTATAATAGTTTTTCCGTCCTGGAGGGATGCAGTGTCAAGAACTGTTGTGGTCGAATCATCCTCAGCAAACAATGTGCGTGAGCCTCCAGTTGCGTCTGTCAGTTCAGCTGTTACTGCGTCAATTGATCCTGATACGTGTTGGGCACCCATTAAAATTTTGGAAAGATCATATACAGCTATTCCGTGATCATAAAACATGAGGCCAACTGATTTTGTTGTGTCACTTGCCTTAACTATGTTTCCAACTGCACCACCTGGAGATGTCTGCTGTGAGGTTGAAGAGCCAATATCTGTAAAAATTTCAACAGCGTTTAGTGAAAGACCGTTGATATTCTCTGTTCCTGATACTGTATTTGGCGTCCCAGCTGTTGCATCGTACACACCATCGCCGTCGCCGTCGGTTGTATCACCACCTGTATATACACCATGAAGCATTGGTGGATCTTCATTCCACGGATCTAAAATATCTGGAACTACTGAGCCGTCATAATCAGTGTCAAACCCTGCACTGTCATATACTGCCTCAGAATAAAACTTCATTGCATATGTTTCGCGTTTTATTGCATCACGCGCAAAAAGTCGCTTATAACAAACAAAAAATGCGCAATCTATTCCGTTAGATGAATCTGTATCTCCATACGGAGCTGTAAATTTACCATCGGCATCATTTAATAATAATTGTGCAAACTGCCTGTATATGTTTATTTTTTCACGCATCATAAGCGTATTGCTTGCAAACGACAGTTTTCCAGCATCATCTTCTGCCAGATGCAATGGTGTGCGCAATCCAGTACTTGTGTCTAATTCACCAGCTTCTGTCATAACGTATTCACGGTTCATACCTACTGTCATATCAAATACTGGATTTGCAGTTTGCAATGTAAAATCTTGATCATATACAGTTTGAAACAAAGATGATGTAACACCCGGCGCAACTGATGCTTCGTCGCTACTTCCTGTAACAAATACTTGATATGATTGTCTAGTTGTTGACCCAGAAATGTCTTCTTGTATTACATCAACCAATTGATTTAAAAATGATCTGCTTGTTGTAATATCAGCAGATGATATTTCTTTAAATGTCGCCATTTTTTTGTTTTCCTATAACTTTTATTTTATTTAACTTGTAGTTGAGTTTGAAATTGTTACTTCAAATTGAAACTCTGTACCGTCTTGCAGTCCCTGAACCGACACATATGTTGAAATTGATGTTCCAGTACCATAATAATTAAACATTGTAGCGCTGAGTGTTGATTTAAGATTCAGTGCCAACGAAAGAACTGAACCGCCTGATGTTGGGTCAAGTGTCGAATCTTTTACAAGTAGGTATGTTGCAATGTTATTTGATGATATACTTTCTGGAACATCATTTGTCACCTCTAAAAACATATTATCAACTGACACACGGTAAACATGGTTAACTAATTCATCTGGAACTGTTACTGTGTCACTAATAGATTGTGTTAGCGATGTTGAAATAGTTGTTACACCGCTAAGACTTAGTGCAAATGTTGTTATGTCTGAATTTGTGAAAGAAATCTTAGGATAATGCGTTAGTGTCTTATTTGATATGCTTGTAAGGCGGTTTCCTTGTGCGAGATAACCTGTTGTTAATGCCTCAAGCACTGGAGTGTTCTTTTCTATTTTTTCTTTTCCAACATTTCTGCCATATTGAGAAATTATACTGTAGTCAACTTCTTCATCTGACAGTGCAAACTTAACAATTGAAAATGAACCATCATTTCTTGCTAGCAATTCGCGACCTTTGTCGGTAAGAACAGCATCTAACATAATGTCATTTGTGTCGTGTCTTAAAAATCCCATTACTCATCCCGTTTAAATATAAATATACCACTTAAATATTATCTGTGTAAATTAACATTTATATTATTTCCTTATTTTTCATCAACGTAAAAGTCAAAAGATGCCATCTCCTGCAAATCTGTGTTAATTATCTGTATTTTATATTTATTTGTCTCACCGGTTTTTATTATATCTATTTCAGATTTATTACCATCAGGCAACGTTTTTATTATTGATTTATATTCTGGATTAAAGAAAATCCTAACATTATTATAGTTGCTATGTTTTATAACGTCTGGAAATGTATCGTTCTCTAAATAAATATTGGGATAAGGCTTTGGAGCACCTGGTCTTGAAATATAAACAGATTTCATTCTATTCTTAAACCTATCATAAGATACTTGAAACTGCGCTGAATATCCTGATGTTAATCCTCTTGCATCAATTGATGCCAATGCATAAATATACTTAGAGTTTATATTAAATTCTGTGTCAATAAACGATAGTTTTGGATTACGGCTTCTTTTTACATTATTTCTGTTTCCAGATGCTGGTGACCTTGCTTTAATTGTTGAATCATCAAAATTAAATTCACGAAGCAACTCAAAAGGCTCTTTTACGCTTTTTCTTCTATAAACTTGAAATCGTTTTATGTCACGTTGCGGATTTAAAGGAAAATTCCATGAAACAAGCAGTGAGTCTGTTTTGTAATCAAACTTAAATAATAAATTTTCAGGAGGCTTTGGTGGAATTTTTTCATCACATAAAACATCTGAAATTTTTGAACCAGATGATGCTATTAATGCTGTGGCTTTCACTCTTATTTTTTTGCCTTTTCTTGTCGGTATTGATGTTGCTTCAAAAACTGACGCTGAAATTGTTCTTATTTGGTACCTATACATTCCGCCATATCTTACATTCCTGTCAATAATAGAAGATCTATTCATTCCTTGAACTATTATTGGATCCATTTTTCTTGCGCTTCCATTTTTAAGCACTTCGTATTTCTCTATGATATATCCAACTATCCATGACTTTGGTGCAACTTTTTCATTTTCTTCAAGCTTGCGCTGACCAACAATAACGATATGCTGATCTTCATCAGAATCACTTGGGTGAACAAGTGTTGGTTTTGAATCTGTAAACTTTTCAAGAAATTCGTCAGCGTATGGTGTTGTAGCATCATTTTTCATATCAGCCGCTATAAACGCTACATTTTCACTTGAAAAATATGAGCCAAGAGAAAGATCCCTAACATCATTAAATGTTGGTGTCATTATTACACTGTCGATGTCTGACCTTGCTGCACGAGAACCTCTAGGTTGTGCTATCTCAATATTTGTAAAAATCTCACTTAAAAATGCATCATCATTTTCTTCATCTTGATTCATTAATGCTAGTTTTGCAATTGGTGAATTTGCTACATATTCACCCCAAGTTTCATTAAAAATAGCTGTGCTAAATTTATAAAATGACTTTTCAACATTTTTATCTTGAAATTGAAAACCAATAAAATTTTTATTGTTTATATTGTCTTCGTCTATTAGTCTTTTTTTATGCCTTCTTATTGATATGTACCTTTCATTATGTGGGATTTGATGAGGAGTAAATTTAATTGTAACAAATCTTGAAAAATTATCAATTTGATTTCTTGTAAGTTTTTTTGTATTTCTTATCGCCCTATATCTATCAGATATATTTTCACGCTCATCTCTTTCGAAAAAATTATATGTAAATGTAGTTGTTACATCTTGAACTTCTGGTACAAAAATAAACCTTGCTTCTTTGGATTTTAAACTCATTATTATACTTCCTCTAACTCAACTTCAAAACTTACCTTAAAATCATAATGATCAGCTGTAGAATATTCATTTAATAAATGTAAATTTGACCAACTATTTAATTCAATATCACTTAAGTCAATAACAAAATCATTTTCAACGTCTACTAAAATATTTATAATTTTTTCAAACTTTGAAGCTTGTAAAATCTCATACGTAAACTTATCACCATTAAAAAATATAGACTTATTGAGTAACAGGCTTCGAGATGACTTAAATCTTCTTCTTCCAAATTTATTATTAATTATTTTTCTTGCACCAGAATCAGGACCTTTTCTGTTTGATATAAATGTTGTCTCTGACATGTCTATCCCATATACCCTATAGATATACTCTTTTAAAACATCGCTTTCAATTCCATTTTTTATAATCTTATCTACACTTTCAATTGAATCAACACTCATAAAATCTTCAATATCTTTAAATGAATTTTTAAACTTTATTAACTTCATATTGTTTGAAATAAACTCGTTAAACGATGTGCTTGCTACTATATCATCTGTTGTCTCAAACAATAATTCACGATTAGAAGTATTTGTTAGGCCTGCAATTTCGTAACTATTTAATGCAGCAAAAGATGATATATCAAATTCAAACTCAAGCGGTTTAAATTTTATACCATCAAATACTGCAAGCTCTTTTTCTATAAATATTTTTAACTTTACGATATGATCACCAGAAACTTTTTCTAAATTAGAAATGGCATTCTTTATTGCATTATCTTTTATTCCAATTGAAAAGATTTTTTTCTTTCTTTCACATTGGCTTTTTTTGCTCATTTTACATTTATCTTCAGTCATATAACTTTGTAATAGTTTATAACTTCCAGTTTTTGCTAAATTAAATTTTTGAGGTGTAAATCTATCTTCATGTTGCTGAAGCAAATCAAAGAAGTGCCTAATTCTAAATCCGTGCTTGTAATTATGATCAGACAAAAGATGCTTATGTGGAAGCATTGCTTTTAGAGCTTCGTTATTCATATATTTAACTTTGCTAATATCATTTTCAATATTTGAAAATAGAACTTCAATTGATTTTAATCCTGCAACGTGGCGTGCTATGTGGTAATGTGAATCAGCACATATAAGATAAATTCCTTTTAATGAATCATGAAGTGGATTATCAGTCCTGTTTGTATTCTTGTTATCAAATGTCTTGCCCAATTCCCAATTAATATCATCGTCTAGATTCGTATAATTTTTATGGACATGGTTTCCCATATACAGCTCTGTTTTTGTTTCAATATAAGAACTCCGCGCAACAAGAGACATCATATTTAAAACTATTAGTAATATACATGTTTCTGTCTCATTAGTTCCATCACCCCATTTTTCATTTAGCGATTTTACAGCTTCAAATATTCGTGATTTATTTTGTGAGCCTTTTACTGTGTATGAATGGTTTTTATAATAATTATTTGTATCACCGGCTATTAATGTTTCATGGAACTCATCCTCTGGTGAAAAAGCATACGAATGACTACCATCATCTGCGCTTACAACAGATGTCTTTTTATAATAGTTTTCATAATACCCTGCAACTTGTTTTATTCCACGAGTATAGCCGGGCCTATTTCTTAATATACTAACAAAAATATCATCTAAGCAGTCAGTCCAATCACTGTCAGGAAAAATACCAGCCCAAACATCTCCTAATTTTCTATAAAAATTATCAATAAATGTGTGCTCTTTAAAAAATCCATTATTAGAATAATAAATATCAATAAAAGTATCTATAAATAATTCTAACATTGTTTTTATTTGTGTTATCTCATTGATCTCAAAACTTGTTTTTTGATTTTCAACAGTATTATCAAAAATATCCTCTAGGTACTCTTCATATCCCTTGTACTTGCCATGCTTTGATTCTCGTTTAAAAAAATTATATCCGCTATTTCTCTCTGGTGTTAATATATCTTTTACTTGTTTTGTCCACTCATCAAGATTTATTATATTTGGTTTTGTTTTTCTTGCATAAGAATGACCAAGCATAAAAAATAAAAACGCTATTCTTTCTCTTATATTAGAAAAATCATCCAATAAAGAAATCACAGTGTCAATTGAATAATCTAATTCACCATTAAAAAACGATACTAAATTATCTGATGCTGCGTCGTAATTGCCTTTTCTTACTGTTTTTGCAAGTGATCCAATTGATTTTCTTGTCATGTTATAAAGACCATTTGGAATGCCCCATCCAACCAAACCTGATTTCATAGATGTGTCAATTGTTGCCATGTTATAATGAAAATCAGGAATATGTTTTTTAATCTTGTCTTTTAAATTATATTGATTATTAGTTACGCTATAGTTCTCTATCCTGCTAAATGCTCCAGCAAAAAGCTCAGATGTACTAAATAACAATTCAACAGCCTGAAATGATGTGTCTGTATAATAGTCAAAATTTCTTCCAAGTGCCCTGTATTGCCAAAAAGTTGGCAGCTTTAAAAGTTTGTTTGATGAAACAAGCCTTCTTGTTCCTTGAGTATCATCAAATGATTCAAGCACTTCTGGTGTTTCATCACCAAAACTAACATTAAAAAGGCCGTGAAATTTTCTTTTAATAAACCTTCTGTTTCTTAAGAATGCATTTGCTCTTAAATCAACAATTTCTCCAGTGGGTGTATTTTTTCCTTCATCATCTAATAATGGTAAAAAATCTAAAATAGATATAATTTCTGGCGCAGGAACGTGATATATTTGAATTTTAGGTATTGGTACAAAATTATTTGGCTTAATTATTCCCATTTTATATTCCTTGCATGTAATGATATTTTGTTTTATCTACACTATTTTCTTCACCAAAATAAAATGAACCAATATATGTTTCAGTTAGTACTTGCATGTCTTTTTTTACAGGAACTATTGAATATAAAACATTTCCAGTATTTTCTCTTGTTATATTGTCTGTAAAATTAATTCTACGTGAGGGAGATAGTGCACTTATAAAATACATCTTGTCAATTGTTTGAACTTTCACTAAAAAACAATCTAAATCTGTAAGACCATGTGCACTGAATGATATGACGGGCCTCTTTCTAATTTCTATAATTTTTTCATTCTTAATTATTGGATCAGATTTTCTTTCAAAATAAATAGGATTACAATTTACTATTCCTGTTTTGCCATGTTCTATTATTTTTTCAAAGCGCTCTGCCATAGACCTGCCATAAACAAGCGTACTGTCAAAAATAGAGTATTGATTTAAAAACTTTTCATTAAAATTTAAATCAAAATTATTATTTAAATGTGCATCTGAAATAAAATCAGAGAACTTTCCTTTATTTTGAAACGTAAATTTTGATGTTGCTGAAATGTCTGCTATGATTTGCCTTATTGGCCGTGCAAATAGAGAGCTTGTATATGTGTAATTCCCAGAGTCTCTTAATCTATCCCTTATTACTATCTTACCGTCATTATTGACATCGCCAAAAAATCCAAGTATTTTTTCAGCGCCAGTATCAGTATTTGTTCTTACAACATGTGAAAGTAAAATATAGTCATAATTATTTATTAGTGATTCTAAGTCTGCATCAGTCATGCTTGGTGAATCATTAAAAAATGATGAATAAAGAATCGACGCATCAGACTTTTCAGACGCAGGAACAATAGTAATTGTAGCTCTTCCACTTGCATCTACAGAAACATCAGTTGTCATTGAAAATTTTTCAGATGGGAATATGTATTCAATTAATTTAGTTTTATTTGATTCATAGCGAAGTCCACCCTTTGAAAAATACACCAAGTAATATGAATAAGTTTGCCTATGAAGTGCAGTGTAATCTGCAAAATATGACGCATTTTGAACATTTTTTGCAATAGTTTCTTCAAAATTAGAAACCATATTTTTTCTTATTAATTCTGCATAAACTACATCTACATTATCAAATATAAACTGAACATTGACATAATCATCTTTTTGATTACAAACAATCGTAGGATGTTTTTTCATATTTATTTTTTCAAAATCACCAACTGCACAAGACGAATAAGATGTATTTTCATATAGGACATCTAATCCATGCCCCTGGACCCTATATATTGTTGGAAGTGAAGCTGGAAGCTTTACAATAGTACTTGAAGAATCTGATGCATTGAAAACGCCACATGTTTTAAAATTTCTAGATGTTGCGCTTTTTGATAAAACTTTTAATTTTTTAATTTTTTTATCTGGGTGTGAAATGTTTAAAACATGCTGCCCTGGTGCTTCACCGCCAGTTACTGTTGGAACTGTGCTTGGTGCAAGAAACTTTAATAATTTTTCCCTGCAGTCAATATCTCCTTCAGTATATGAGCGGGGCATATTGTTTTTTCCTGTCTCTGATAATACAAAATTTAAAGTTTCAACATTAAACCATACAGGAACAATAAATTGAGCGTTTAATGTTTTTAATCTTTTTCGTATTTTTCTTTTTACATGTGTTGTATCATCTTGATAGACATCATAAATAAATTCTGAATCTTTTAATGCAGAAATACCAGTAAGGCTGTTGTATGATGATGGTGCCACTTTTGTTATAGCTGCACTAATGGGGTCAATATTATTTTTAACTTTATCTCTTAATTGCTGTGTTACTAGCTCCTTGTCTATTCCTGCCAATTTTGTTGATTGCGAATTATGTGCAAAAGAAGATTGTGTGTCTTCAAAATTCATATTATTAGGAAAAGCTTTTGTAACATCAAATGAAAGTTTTCTTTTGAATGGATAGGCGGGCCATTGAGATTCACCAAAAATATCAACAGCTACTTCAATTATATTGTCTCTGAACATTTTTCTTGCGTCTACATGAATTCTAACATTATAAACTGTGTAGTATTTTGCTTTTTTAATAATAAAAATATCATCATCATTTATTTTAAAATAAGCTTTTCTTAGCTTATGCGAAACTATCATTGCCATTATTTATTCTCCATCAAAAGAGTAAACATGTTAATAAATGTTGGCTGATTGTATTTATCAATCATTACCTTCCCAACAAACACAACATAGTATGATCTTTTCCCAATTTTTATATTGCCGTAATCAATTGTGTCTAATTTTGTTATTTTTTTATCATTCTCATTTGTTTCAAATATTTGAATAAATGAATTATTTGACCTTGATATGTTCCTTAAACTAATAGTTAGTGTTTGAGATTTTCTTAGCTCTCTGTATAGTTGCCTGTCTAAAATCCTTTTACCATTTGGCGTATCATTATAGTCTACATAGCTGCCATTTCTTGTTTTATCATTATTATTTATTGGTGGTAAAAATTGAAAATTATCAACATGTGCAAGTTTTTCATCTAAAATAAATGCACTTGACTCCTCTAATGTTCCAGTGCTTTTTCCAGATGAAAATGAAGTTGAATCAGAAATTGTAAAGTGATCTTTTCTAATATTTCTTATATAAAACCCTTCTTTTGTTCTTGATTTTCTTATTAAGTTACCATCGTTAGTTGTTATAATATTTAAATCATAAAAACTTTCAAGTGATGCATCCGTTAATGATGTAACAGCGCTTGAGAATGCCTCTGCAGTTATCACAACAGACGGTGCTGCTGTTCCATCACCAGACAACAGTAAAGAACCTTCTGGTGTCATACTTGTTTTTCCACCCTGAAACGCTAACATATTTCCGCTATCGTCAGTTTCAAATACAATATTGTCTTGATATCTATTCGCTGCCTCAAAAGATAAGCGAATGGTTGCATCTGAAGAGCCGGATAATATATCACCTTCATAAAATGCAGTGCCATCTGTAAATGACGCATACTTAATTTGAAATTGACCTGAAGCCAGTTGTCGTTTCCCTTCTTGGGTGACAATTGTATCCATAACTCGTTTTTTATTATCTAATATTCCGGCCATTTTAATCTCAACATATATTAAATATTGTTTTTAGCTAATTCTAAGATTAGTTTTTTTAACTCATCAATTTGTGATTGCTGATGGTTTATTATAGCCTGCTGCTCTTTAATTGCACTGATTATTATTGCATTCCACGCTGGGCTTGTGGTTTTTAACTGCAACATATCTGTGCTACTATCTTTTAATATCAGCTCTGGATATGCTTCTTTAATATTTTGAGCTATAAAACCCGTCTCTCTTTTTCCAGTTTCATTTAATTCAAATGTTACAGGTGTTATATTTTTTATTACGTCTTGCATGTTCTCCAAATATATGATATTGCTTTTTAGTCTAATGTCTGAAAATTTTCCTATTTCGCCTGATAGTTGTATATTGCCATCAGCTATAATATCACCATTGACATGAATATCACTTTTTGTTTGTGTCGTGCCAATAATAACATCATGTGGAATACTTACAGCTTTAATATTTCCTTTAATATCTTTAATTGGAATATATTTTGACTCATTTATTTTTTTTCTTGGGAGCTTAATTTTATTTGACAGTCTTGTTTTTTTCTTTGTTACATCAGGTATTTCAGCTGGGTCACCCTTTAAATCAACAATAAAATCAGCCTCTGTTTTAGAATCTGAATGCCCTTTTACAGACTTCCATATTGAAAAAGCAGAATCACCGTCTAAACCGTCTGACCCAGGGAGACCTATGACACCTTGGATGCCCTGAATACCCTGGTCACCTTTCAATGAATCTAATTGTGATGCTGTAAAATCACCGAACGTAAAAGCGTCGCCTTTATCGCCCTGTAATCCTTGAATACCCTGGATACCTACATCTCCTTGCAATCCTTGAATACCCTGAATACCTGCATCGCCCTGTAATCCTTGGATGCCCTGTAATCCTTGGATGCCCTGAATACCCTGGTCACCTTTTAATGAATCTAATTGTGAAGCTGTAAAATCACTGAATGTGAATGCATCACCTTTGTCGCCTTTTACACCTTGTGGACCTTGAGGACCTGCTGAAATTGCAGCAACATCGGCAGCTAGCGTTGCAATTGCCGCTGTGTTACTGTCTGCTGTTGCCTGCGCAGTGTCTGCTTTTGTTACTGCGGTTGAGGCAAGATTATTTGCTGAAGTTGCAAGATTGTTTGCCTGTTGTGCCGTTACTGCCATTTTTTTACTCCACTGAATCTAAGTCATAAGACCTGTTATGCGGCATACCATCATCAATAAATGGCATTGAAGAAGTTGCATGATTATCAACATTAGATGATGACAGCGTGCTTAGTGGACTAGCCCTGGTCTCCGTATTTGGTTCAACAAACTTTACAGATACCGGGCCACGTGAGACATATGTTTGGTGTGGTAACATGGCAAATTTAAATCTTGACTGATCTGTTCTTTTGCCAGCTTTTTTATAAAATCTACTATATGTTCTTTGTTCAAGCATATCTCTAAACTGTCCGTAATGTTGGTGCCTAAATACCGCTGATGTCTTTATTGGTGATATGTTTCTAACGCCATATGAAAAATAATTGACTGCATCATCGTTATATGGAATTTCAGGATTAAAACCAAAATAAAATTTTGGACCACCCCTCTGTATCACTTCAAACTCACCAATGCCGCTTGAGTCACGTTTATCTTTGTCTTCACTGATTAATGTTGAAACTCCGCCCATAAACATAAATTTCTTTAATTCTTGTCCACTAATTGTTGATACCCTTGGGCCTATTTTTAATGCGTCAAAGTATTGTGTAGTACCATCAAACATATCGAAGGCTGCACGATAAAAATGGCGCATTGCTGTAGTTGGATCACCATTTGAATCTGTAGGCTCGGTCACCAGCTCTGGGTTACCGGAATCCTCGATAGAATTATAATTGTGATCATAATATGCACTCGCATGCCTTGTTAAAAGTGAACCGCCGGTTGACCATTCTGAACGTTTTGTTGAATTATCAATTGAAAATGGATACAATGCTAATGATGATGTCATAAAATTGACATGGTAATTATACCTTACCCAAGAAGCATTTTGATCCATATAACCCGTCGGGTATTCTGCCAAATCAAACTTGTTTGGATGGTTAACCTCTTCATAGTCTGGATGAACCCACAATTGACTTGCATACGGGTCAATTTTCGTATAATTAGGTTTATCAGTTACAACTGTGAAATCGCCGGTGAGTGTGAAGGTCCACACAATGAGCAGAAACGTACCTTCATCAGGAACTTGAGTCTGTTTTGCATTCCACAGCTGCCATGTCCTAAGCTGCTGTCCATCTAAGTCGTAGTCGAGTGTTCCGTCGCCGTCCAGGTCTACCATGAGGTCGCCGGTTGTAACAGACGAAAATGACGACTCATTTGCTGCAAGTAGTACTTTATGTGCTCCAGAAGGTATTCCTGACAATGATGTAATTAACGCTGAATCATCAGTTGGATCAAGGTTGGAAACTTTTCGTAGTCCTAACTCTGCAAACAGTTGCTCCATTGAAGGCAATAGTGTGTCATAGAAACGTTCATTTTCATCAATTGTTCTAACACCACGAAGAAGAGACCATTCAGTGACGTCGTCATCAAGTGAAGCGTTGTTTCTCACATACCTTCTGAACGCTGAGGTTTCGTTTGTGTTGAACATATTGCCGCTTACATACTCATTAAGCATTGATCCAGAATACAATAATCCAGGTTCTATTTCAAACTGATCTAATACAGGATCACTATTCATTGCCTCATGAATTGAAAACGATGTAAGATCTTGGTTTCTTGTCTCATGATATTCTTTGTTTTCGCTTATCAGTGATCCGTACATTGTCATTGATGCTTTTTCATCTTTTATTGTCACGTATGATGATGATATATAAGCACAATGATAATCACCATTTGCTGAATCTGGGTGGCCTTCTTCTTCATTCTGCCAGGGCATGGAAGGAGAATATTCTACGCCAAGAACTAAACTATCACCTGGTAATAAAACATATGGGGCAATTGTAGATGTCTCTTTTGATGTTTTTGATGATGGGCTTAGTTGCTCAACGAACGCTGTGGTAGTGGGATCATATTTTTTCCATGAAATTCTAACCGGCTCACTGTTTCCAGCACCTGTCTTTGACTTAACAAACCTATTTGGAAATTGTGCTTTCATAGCTGGAACGCTATCATATCGAGATTCTCGAAGACAGCCCCCTCCTGATTTATCTGAGTACACAAAACAGTCTTCTTCATCATGACCTTTTTCTCTTACTCCTGCGAACCATTTATGATAAAAAGATTTAAGTTTAATAGCTGGACCAGTTGACAAACCACCTGCAGCAAGTGTCTGCGCTGCTGGGTATTTATTTCTTGACTTAAATGCATTTTGAGATATTGCTGGAATCATTTCAATTTTTACATCTACTTCTTCGTGAAACTCAACAACATCTGTTTGACCAGGTTCTCTTACCTGAGGATTAGTAGCTGACCAATCGTATTCAAATGATGGAGAATGATAAAGTTCAATTGTACGCTCGACAGAGCTTGGTGCACCAGATATTGTGCTATATTCTGATGTTGTGTCTGGTGACCAAGATATATTTCTTTGCCAAAATGCTGCCGAACCAGATGCTATTAATGTACGAATGCTGCCACTTGCAACTTCTTTATACTTTTCAGAGTCTATTAGTGATGATATTTCATGACCAACATTTGAACGTTGATGATATAAAAAGAAAGTAAGACTATCAATTGTCTTTGTACATGAGTGCATGTTTCTTTTGTCATATGTATTAGAATAAATAACTGGAACATTTAGCGTTATTTTCTCAAGTAAAAATGGAGAAGATATTGGTAATGTTATTTCCTGCGCTTGTTTTGCAAAATATCTTACATTGTTTGGTGCGTCATGAGACATTGTAGGTGATGCAAAAAACTTTGCGTCTGAGTACTGTTCAATATCTACATCATGGCTTACTCTTAAATTATTTGCAGGTATGAACTGAACTGGGTTATGCACTAATCCTGTATAAAGTGTATCAGGGCCCATATTTCTAACAACTATCTCGTGTTCAGGAACAAATGCAGCTTCTGTTGTATAGTCAATAACACCTACATCTTCCCATATTCTATCACATATTGTAAAATAAGCAAAACCTGAGTGAGGTCCCGTAGTTCCATGTCTGGCGTGAGGGTCTGCATCAACATCCATGTCTAGGAATGTTTGCGGGCATCTTGCAAGTATATGTGACTCTGCAGGTGTGATGTCAACCATAAATGATGTTTTACTTTTAAGCGGTGAAGTAAATCCAGGATATATATCCTCTGCTGTTCCTGTCATATAAAATGCTGCATCTGTTAACACGTTTAAATTATCAGTAAATGCAGATATATCTTCACCAGGTGTATATATATCAAACGTTTCATCACCTATGCCCTTTAGCACTCTGCCCTGTGCGATTATATCTGAATTGTGTCGTTTTGGTGGAGATGCTGGGCCATCATGTGTATCGTATGCTATAGTTAAAGGCATTAATTTGGCATCGTTTTCTTCAAGCATTTGTGAATAATGAACTGTGTTATTAAGGTTTGATGTCCATTTACAGCCGTTAAGATATATAGCTTTTATATCGTCTGCATCAAGAATTGTATCCCAAACTGCAAAATTTGAAATGTGACCCTTAAATCTTCTGTCGCCTGCTTTTCTATTTCCGATAAGGCAATCATTGCCATGTATCTTTAATGTATTTGCTGGCGCTAATCCCGCAGATAGAGAGCACTCATTACCATTGATATAAATAGTAGGTTCAGTACCCGTGTCTACATTAAATGTTATAGCAATATGTGACCAAGTATTTAATTGCAGTATTTCAGTGGATGTATAATGCCCAAGAGGATTACTTGCATTGAACCATCTAAAAAATAATTTACCACTAACGAGTGGAAGTAGCGCAATATCAAAATTTCCAAATTCAAAAATCCTTGCGAATTGTGATCTTGGATCTGGCTCATCATCATTAAAACAAACTGGCCCATAGTCTTCTGGTTTAACCCAAATGGATAGCGTTACATCAAATGTTGCCCTATTAGATCCAATTAATTTATTCCACCCATATGCAGATCCAATATTAATACGTGAATAGGTTTTGTCGAGATGTAAAGATTGCGCTTTACCGTGCAACTGATCAAATGGTGACTCTTGCGAAGTGTATACGCCGAAACCAACTTTTGCCCTTAATCTACCATGTATTGATGTTTCATCTGATGTTGGTGTTATTGCATGTGTAGGTGAAATTGCATGCAATCTTTTGCCAGGTGTGACCATATTTGTATTTAGATAAGTGTCATTTGATGAAAGCGGAACATGAACTAATAGTTTATTGCTTTTGTCATAATCATAACTATTTGTAAATTCACTTGTGCCAGCGTTATACGTAAAATCATAAGATAAATCACCTGGAGATATATCTTGGTACCTATTAAATTTTACAGTGTTTAAATCATCGAAAGAAACCCTAAATGTTCCCCTTCTGTCAATGTCACCAGTTCTTAATATTGTTGGATACTCACCTCTTCTGTTTGATCGCATATTTGAATAAACGCGAGGGGGTGTTGTAAGCTTCTCCGTTAATATCTCTGTCTTCATGTGAGGAAGTGAAGTGTCACCACCACATAAAAACTGCAGCATGATAATAGCTTCATTAATTGCTTCATTTGCCTCTGCTACAGCATCATTAGCTTCATCATGTGATTGATCTGAGTCATCTTGATTTTCTTGCGTAGACGTAGTTATTTTTTCTTCATTGTCAATATTTATTTTTATATTTAATGTGTCATCTATGTCTGTCTGTATAGTTGAGCTTGAAACGCCCAAATAATCTATAGTTGGATAAACTGCATCTATTGCGCCATGAGTTGTTGATAGTGTCCCCTGTTGTGGGATTGGATCGTTCGCCATTTTATTGTCAGTCCTAAATTATTCGATTAAGTTGCCAGCGTCAACTACATATTCAACAGCTTGATCCCACTCTGTGCTGAGATCTTGTGTATGTGTTGGCGGTGATGTGAAACAACCATCACCATCAGTCGCAGAGTACCATACATTGCCATGTGCATGACCATAAAGAATTTCAATCTCTATAAATCTGTAATCAATATTTTCTTTCTCTGTCTCAGCTGCAGCTTTTGCTGTCTGAGCAAGCGCTACACAATTATCAATCGCTGCTTTTGAAGAAATAGCTTCTGCATCGACAGCAGCTTCAATATTGGCAACCTCTGCATATAAATCATTTTTATATGAAAGTGTTGTCGCCAAATGAGCCTCTGCTTCTGTCAGTTTAGTTTGCGCCAACTCAATTAAAAGTGTTAATTCTTCTGCTGTGGTATCTGCAAAAGAAATGCCACTTAACATATTTTTTATTTGTGTTGAAGCAGTAATTGCAGCTGAAGACGCTGTATTTTGATCTGATAAAATTGAGGATAATGTAGATAGCGCATCATTATTTATTGTTGAAACAGAAGATTGAAATGTTGTAAAAATTGTTGAAGCATTTGCAAGCTCTCCCTCAGCAACGATTTTTTTTGATTCTATTGCATTTAATGATCCTGACATTATTGCAAGAACTCCCGCGGCTTCAACGTCTGCTTTTTCGACATAATTGTTTAGATCAATTAAAATAGGTGAACCACAAGGGAAGTCAGTAATATCATTACCACCCAAGTCAACAGGTTGAAGTGATGTTTCGTTTCCATCTAAGTCTGCTGTCGTAGGTATCGCTGTTGGGTCAGGCATGTTAAAAACCTCCTATAATATAATTAAAACTAAATATAATTATACACTTTTTATTTTCTAGTTAAACCACCGAACGCCAAAGAATCTGTACCTGTAACAGCTGCACCGCTATAAACAAATCCCGCAGGCGCAGATTTTATTAAATGATTATATCTTTGCTTGTCTTTTACATGTTCTATTGTTACGGTTGTACCTAAGCGTAATGTTCCAACCGCGATTTCATCAGGCAGTGCCAAAACTGCAGCTGGGCTGAGTTCATTGTCATTAAACACAACCTCTGTATTTCTTGTGTCAGAGATATATCCCGGTGAGTGAACAAGAATTCCAGATGATTCAATTTCCATCCCTATTTCATCTGAGTCATAGAACGGACTGTAGTTTATCATTGCACCTGTCACTGAATCTTGTTTGATATTTTCTTTCAATTTTATATCACTTGTTACCAATTCATCACCGAGAAGTGGATTATTATTTCCACCCATTACTGATCCACGTATATCATGGGCATGAAAGGGAGCATCTATAGAATTATTTGTGATCGCACGCCGTATTACAAGGGGCTCAATAACTCCGTCAAACACAGATGGATCTGTAAGGTTTTCTGAATATACAACTGGATACTGCATGGTATCTTCATTATTTATTATTTTTATATCATCAGTCTCGTTCCATACAAATGGCTTAAATTTACCCTCTATATCATTAAATGCAATGCCATCTACATGAGCCTTAGGTTGACCGAATTCTCTCTGTTCAACAAAATGATCCGGGTGACCGTTCCTTCTCTGTTGGCCAGATGATAACTTAAAAATCAGTGAAGAATACTTATGCTTATTCGTTAAAATTGATACACCTTGGCGATATTCGTCAATTGATGAAGTGTCCATTTTATTTGACAAACCAGATGACGAGTCATAAATTGCAATTATCTCTGTTTCATCTAAGTGCGTTGACCACATTGCGAATTCTGTAATCATTCCTGAAAGGTCGCCGACCGGACCAAGACCTATACTCATGTTTGATGTTTTTGCAGCTAGTGATGCCCAAGAAGATGAGACTGTAACGTCTGTGTTATTATCTTTTTTTGCATTAATGTATAACTTAACAGTTGATGAATCAAGTGACGAAGTAAAATCTGCAGACGAATTTAAAGTAATATGAGTCCATGTTTTTGGCAAAATCACTTTAGACGATTTTATATTTATTAGCTCTGTCCCTGAATCCTGTATTTCAAACTCAATATTACCATCAGAATTTAAAATAAGTGAAAAATCTGAACCTTTGTATACAAGTGTCTGATCTTTAATTTCATCAAAATATACCCAAAGCGTAATTGAAAAAATCCCGCCGTAGCTTGCTGGACTAAAAATTGCTGTTCCGGGGGCGAAAAGAAAACCGTTTGAGCCTCCGTCGACTATAATTGAGTGTGGCGCTTGTGAGAAAGTATACCCTGGTCGCGGAACAAATGGACTTGCATTAGAAATTTCTTCAGAAGTAGGTGCCATGATGACACTAAATGAAGTTCCTGACACTGCGTCAAATGGACCAGCAGGTAATTCATTGACCCTAACAAACGTTAATAGCGACGATGATGATTTATAGTCATGTCCGGTTATTGAATGAAAATTCTTTGACAGATCATATAATTCAGCTTCTTTCTTTTTCCTTGGTGTGTTTGGAAAATTTACTGTAACAGATGTTCCTGATGCACTGTTTCTATTCCTAAACATCACGTTATCTGAAAAGGGTGTTAATTCACCTGAATCTTGTTTTTTATCAAATGCCATATCGTATTCCTAAAACTTCTTTATTGTACCTACAATTTGTGATAAAAATAAATTACCACGTGAATTATCTCGCTCTGTTGATTGCATATAAATATCATCATATGAATACTTAAAGCGATGCCTCTCTAGAAGATGCGATTCAATAATAAAGTTTGTGCCCATATAGTTTGTTTTTCTTGGTATTAGCTGCACTATTATTTTAGTGAAAGTATCATTAAACCATTTAAATAATTCAAAATATGCATCAAGACTTATTTTATCTGTAAGCCTATTAAAATAGACGTCTTGTAGTTTTTCTAAATCCCTATATGAATCCGCAAAAACATTATTTGGAGCGCCAAGAATATCATTAATAATGTCTAGCGAAGAAAACATTTTTACTATATCTTCATTTAATGCGTCTATTGATGAAAACTCAATTGAAAATCTTGGATCATCAAAAAATTCACCGCGCTTTGTAAGCTCATGCATGAGGCCCTGAACAGCATTCATTGATGCATCTGCATTGTACTCTTTTTCAAGGCCTCGTGCACGTATTTTATTTGTTACTTGTAGCATATCAAATTTAGATGAAATAATACCAAAGTGAAAAGATTCTGGCTTAATTATTTGCGCATCAGCCTCAAAACCAGTACACTGTAAATGGTGCTCGTTTTGTGAATAATCAAAAATTTCTAATTCACCTGAACTGTTTGAACCTGTTGTTGATTGATCAGTTGACGTATCTACTCTAAGCCTACTAAATGAACCTGGTGTGACTGTATTGAAGTTAAAATTCTCAAATGGTGATGCAACGCCTAACGAAGTATAATTTCTTGCATGTTCTTTCCATTCATGGTCAGAAAATGCTTTTGACCACATTCTTAAATGGCCTACTTTTCCTGCAAATTGTGATGTCCTTGCCTCGTCTGGTATTGCTTCATTATTTAAAAATTTATATGTAGGCGTTGAACCTACTGTGAAAGCTTGCCTGCCTATTGTAAAAAAAGCACCATTTTTATTATGAAAATCAGTTGATGTTCCAAAAATATCTGTCCCGTCAGTTTGTTCGTCAAAAAATGATGATGTTGAATAAAACTCTTTTATTTCACCAAATATTTGCCTTGCACATTTAATATAATAAGATGATGATTGAATACTATCTATTTCAGAAAAATGATGACGACCAATTGCAATGTTCCATTTTTGGCCATCAAAAATATTTGCGCCAGTTAAAACAAGCTCAACCACATCATTTTCACTTGAAATATCTTTTGAATTGGGTGCAAAATAACATTTCAATACATGCTCATCTGGTGACATTGAAGAAGACAGCGCAACAATATTCGCAACAACACTTCCCGTGTCAGATGGTGTCGCATCACCATCGACCATCACACGCATTAAACTTTGAGCCTCTGGGTAATCTCTTCCTTTTGGAAAACTATATATTCCCTCAAATGTAAATGAACCTGATGTATACAATCCATCAGATCTGTCATCTGACTTTCCTGTTGACATATCACCCCTGGGCGAAGGCAATCCTGGCTCAACCCTTGAGCCCGATAAATAGTCAGACTTTATAAATGGAATATTAGTATATGAACCATCATGTGGCGGAGATGCTGGCAAAACAGGTGTTACGTCAGCAAGTGTACCAGACATATCTAGCATTGTTGACACTTCTGTCTTCTGTTGCCTAGAGTAAACTATATCTTTTTTAACATTTCCACCATATTCACGTATTCTAAGCAATGAGTCAGAATCAATACCAGCACTTCTGAGCAATGACTCAATACTGCTTATTGTACCTTTCGACTTATATATGTCATTAATATTTACTAAAATTCTTTTCCAAAGCTGCGACTGAATATAATGCAACGACATCTCTGAATTTGACACAGTTTTTCCAATATCGCTTCCATTAATATATTGGTCAAGCGTAGCGTTTTCAAAAAATGGAGGGAGATCAAACCCATAATAATCTGCCAAGAACGGCATAAATGTTGTTAATGCAGATTCTTCATCATCGTAGCGTGCATGAATAAGATTAGAAAAATGATCTAATACTATTTTTAATTCATCAAAAAACTTGCCCCACATTAGCAATATTGCAGTCATCATCTGTGCGGAACCTAATTTTCCTTCACCAGGAACATTTGAACCAGAGTATGCTTCATCTAACGTTCCAAATCCTTTTTCATCAGATTTTACAATATTCATTCCCTCTAAAAAATAATGCGGCGGAATTAACCTTGTTATTAAATTTGGATTGTTTTCATCATATATGCTTGCAGACGCAAGAAGTTCAGAGTTTAAAGTTGATAGTGATGTTATCTGTGGAAAAAGAACAGGTGTGATTGATGTGTCTTCAATTTCAATTGGATGACCTGGCAAAGAACTGGTCATTCTAAGCGATGGTGAAAAATTATTAATAAAACTATGCAATGAATTTCCTGAACTGTCTAGCGCAACAGCAGGTGTATTTGCAGGTGTTTCATTATCATATGGCTCATTAAATTTAAGGTAAAGTTGTAAGTCATCATTTGCAAAAATTGTTTTTTTGCCAAAATATTCAAGGTCCTCAATTGTTCTTGCAGAATGAAAAAATCTAAACTCATCAATATATCCATTAAATGTTTCTCTTGGTTCAAATTCATCAATGCCATTTAATATTGTAGAAGTTCCCGATGCAATGAGAAATTTTTCACTTATTGGATTAATTTCAATCATCTCTAAGTAATCAGTTGATTCTGCTAGGAGCTCTAAATTGTTGTATATCTTTATTGAGTTTCCAGAAAATGTTCTATCAAAAACAGCACAAACGTGATTAAATTGGCCCTTCGTGAATGGAATTTCTTCATATGCAACCATAGACCCTGATGCGACAATAAACTGAAGTTGACACTCTGTTGTTGACGAAGACTGTGATAATACAAGTGAAAAACCTATATTATTTGATTCAATTTTTTGGCAAATAACTTGGTTATCATTTGCTTGCTCGGGAGAAAATATGTGTGCCTCAATGGAAAAAGGATTCGTTCCTGGGTTTAAAATTCTTTCACCTTTTGCGCTTCCATCAACTACAACCTCGTCTGAACCCTGAAGGTCGTTTATTTCTAAAAATGCTGGCTGTGAAACTGAATTATCAAATATTAAATAGCCTGTATTTTTTGGAAATGAATCAAAAACATAGCGCTCAAAACCTGTGAGTTTTACCATGAACTCACTAATATCTTTTCTTGTTCCATCAAATGGAAACTTATTAATAATTGTATCAAATGCAGTATTTACATTTGCTTCTGCTGAGTTAAAAAATGTATGATTTTCAAATTTTGACCAATCAAGACTTAATTGTTGGGTTGAGTTTATCATTCCAAAAAAATAATTCTTATATTCTTCATCAGAGCCAGTAAACTCAGATTCATTCACCTCTTTTGCTGTTGAAAACCCAGATAATTTATCAATATTATATTTAGAAAATAATGATGGTGATTTTTTTGTACCAAATGCCATTATACAACCTTAAAGATGTTATCTTTTCCAATTGTGTATCTCAGTGAACCAGTGTCTTCATATAATCTAAATTTAATCTCATATGAATAACCTTTGACAAGCCCAGAAGTATCAAGAACCATATACATTTCATCTTCATCATATGATACAGCAGTTGCATCTTCATCAAATGGTATAATTACATCATCTGAATTTGCATCAAAAATTGAATAGCATAGTTTACCCTCAACATCCTGCCCCGAGCCCACGATTACACCAGTGTTTGCAATTGGAAGCTTTGTTGCTTCGACAGAGTTATAGTTTCTGTTTTCAACAAAAACATGTAACCTTACTTTATCACCCTCAGAATATTGCTTGTTTAAATTTAATATTGTTGCTTGATAGTTTGTGTATTCAACTTCTGTTGGATCTGCTGTGTCATATTCAGGGGTATCATACTTTATAATTAATCTTGGTGTCTTGTTTTTATCGTTTGAATGCCTTGATACAAAACGTTTTACAAAACGTGTTTTATTATCCTGCTCCTCTGATTGAATATAAGATATTCTAAATCCATGATTTGATGTAATTGTGCCATCTAGCATAGCTGTCACTGCATCAGTTACATCAACTGATAAATCTTCAGTTCCTGTTTCAAATTCCTGCGTCGCACCATATGTTGCAATATCTAAAATATCTGCCTCAGAAGCAATATTAAAAATAAGATAATCATCTCCTGATGTTGGTGTTATTGTTGTATGAGTTCCCCATGTTGTGGTTGTTCCATCAGAATATGATGCAGTTACAAAATTACATACATCAAGATCGTTGAACGACTCTACATCCCTGCCTGCACCCTCGTCAAATGCAACAGCTAATGGAACTGCAAGCAGTGAAAAATTTGAAGGTGTTGTCTGGCCACCATATACATCATACATTTTAAGAGTAGCTGAAAATCCATCCTTTTCTTCAATGCCAGAGTCTAAATCTGATAAATCAAATTTAACAAGGCCCCTTGATAGCTCTACTGGAATACTTTCGCCGTCTTCTTCATGAAGTAAATCTGTTTCAGTGTCATCTATGTAAGTTTTTGGATGACCTGAAAATGTTGACTCGTCATAGAGCTTAAAAATATCTATTGTAGAAGCATTTCCCATATTTGCATCGATTGCACGGGCAGATGTGCTTATTACTTTATTTGTTATATACGCATCAGCAGATGCTGTTAATATTTTATACATTATTTCACATGTCCTATTATATCGCTATTTGGATTAAGCAATTCAAAAATAGAGCCAACAGGTCCTACGATAAAATTGTTTTTTGTATTTGTTTCAACGTCAAATGATGTTTGAGAATAATCACCACCAAATTTATTTGTAATAGTAAGATCAAGTAATGAAACCACACCAGGAGAATTTAAAATAATATTATAAACTTCTGACTTATTTATGGGCTGATCAATTTGCCATTTCTTAATATCAAAATATGAAATTATACTAGAATTTATTTGCTTGATTATTATATTTTTATGTAATACTCCGTCTGATACAATTTCATAGTCAACACCAATATTAATTACAAATGCGTCCATTATATCAACGGCATCAGATATTAGTCTAAATTGATTTAAATATGTTTCAAGATTCTTTTTAAGATTATCTGAAGAGTGTGTTAATTTTTTAGATTTATTTCTACTTATTATGAATAATTGTGTAGCCAGTGGGTTTGCTGAATTCTTTGTAATTCCTGCACGATATACCCTTCCAAAGTTTGACGGCATTGTATACACCCTAGAAAGTAAATCATTTTTTGTTACTATTCTATTCTGTGAGTTCATATGGCCTCTGTATTCATATCTCATTTGGCTTAGTGATGGTTTGTCTTCTCCACCTACAGCAGCTTCATCATTTAAAACGTTTAGAGATGTTTTTATAGCTAAGTTTGCAGAATAGTTAGAATTACGATTATATTCAATAAAAAGTTTTTCAATTGTTTTAATGTTTTTTGGTCTAACATTGTGCCTTAGTCCACCGCCAAACCTGTATTTAATAAACAACGTAGTATCATGGGGCGCCATTCCAAGGGTTGATGTAGAAAGCATGTTAGATGGATCAATTGAGATTTTTGGAAAATTTGATTTGCCGTATAGGGGCATTGAAAATTCACTTGGATCGGGAATAAAGTCGTTATCTAATGATGAAGCATTTCCTGATCCAAATGTCAGTGTGGTAAAACCCGTCTCTCTACTTAGTTCTCTTGTAAACCTATAAGGTGCAGGCATTATTTCAAGGTTTGCGCTTACAACATCGTAATCATAATCCTTATTTTGAACCTCTTTAAAAACAACATCTTGTGATAGGTACTCAACCTCATAGTACTCGTTTCCGCTTGAGTCAACAACAGAAACAATTTCATTTATATCTTGTTCTGCTATTAATATTCGTTTAAACTGCTTAAACGGCCCAGCAGCTATTGTTTTAACTTTTGTTTCTCCTGAAACGCATAAGCCTGTCATTTTCATTATCATTGTTATTGGAATACCATCACCATTCATTTCACCAACAACAAAATCAGCTTTCCATTCATCATTTATCTTTTTGGAAAAGTCAAGATCATCCATAAGTTCAAAAATAATATCAGTGTTTGATTTCAATTGGGTTCCTGTTTGAATTATTGGCAAATAATCTTCATCAGGGACATAATTGTCGTTTATATCTTTTATAGCTGGAACTTCAATGTAAAATGAAACATAAACAATGGCGGGTGCCGCCGCTCTTAGTTTAACCCCTGCAGACTGCAATAGTTTTTCAACATTTTTCGTTTCTACAGCTGTATCTATGTTTAATTCACCAAATTGATGATCTAAATAAAATGACATTGTATCACCAACTGATGCTGCCATGTCTAATAATAGGCCACCAACTGATGCATCTGAAAAATCCCTTATTTGGTCTGAGAAATAAATGGTTGCGTACCTAATTAGATCGCCTCTCATTGCATCAAAATCACGCCCAAAAAAACTGCGCATTCTTTTCTTTGATATTCCATCAACTATTTTTTTTGACATATTTAATTCCTATTTAACTAATTGGCTGTAATTCAACTTCTAATTTTTTATTTGACACTGCAGCTGTTGGTACGCTGTATGTAATTAATATTAAAGTAGCAGCAACACCTGTCACTTCATCAATCTTACCAACCCTTGACTCGAAATCACCTAACTCTATATATGGCATAAAATTCTTGACAGATGTTGCTATTCTTTTCATTGCAGCTTCATCAAAATCTTCCTGCGATAATTTTTCAGATAATAGCGGCCTAATATTTGCACCAAAATTATAATTACCTAATCGTTCACCTAAATTAGTAAATATAAGATTTTTTAGGTTATCATGAATTTGTCCACGCATATCTGTAGACATTTCAAATAGCTCACCATCACCTTTTCGCACAGGCGTTTTTATCCCATATGGAAGTTCGAAAGTCCGAGACGATTTAAATTTCTCTGAGTCTTGTGTTTCTCCAACACTTTTAAAACTAATAGCAGACATAAAATAAAACCCTTTATTAAATATAATGCATAAAAAATATTATGTTATTAAATTATGCCTGTTCCATCATAGGTAAAATATTTATTATTCAACTTTTATTATTTCACTAAGATTTTCTTCTGCTTGCAATTTTGCTTGAAACTCTGTTAGCGCTGTTAATATTTTTGGTGATAAAATCCCAGGACCTACACCAGTTGCAACAAATTGAGGTGCATTTGTAATCATTTCAGAAACTACTGCAAGTATCATTTCATTTAACGTATTTCCTATTACAGCTTTTTCTACACTAGCATCAGACGCGCCAATTCTAATTTGACCGTCTTCTGCGCATTGAATTTGTATATTACCGTTTTCATCCATGACAATACTTGATCCAGATTCATGAACTATTCTAACAGTCCCCTCTGCACGACCTATCATTAATTGATTTGTAGATTTTGATACAATTGCTGGTAATATTTTTTCTTCTGAACCTGTTTTCATTGAATATGACGTGTTAAGCGGCAAGTCTTCGTCAAGGCTTTTTACATCTATTTTAAATTTATCGTCGATGTCTGAATTCATTGTCACAACTATTCTTGAAGAATCATTTACGTAATCGTAAACACCCTCTTGCATGTTTTGTTTTCCAGATTGCTTATCGGTTTCTTGAAAATTTCTTGCATTTGACGCGATAGGGTTTGGTTTTGTAGAATCATCCATTCCTCGTCCGGCAACAATATTTATAGTGCCTATATGCTCTTTTTTACCAGTAGTTGAATCAGTACCCAATTCAATTAGAGTATTGTTTGAGCCTTGCAATGAAAAATCTGCAGGTTTTGTTTTATGTCTTGGAATTGCCTCACCTTTAAAATGCGCAAATGAATCAGTTCTAGATATATCTAATGCTGTTGTAAATTTTGGAGATGGCTTTTCTGAAACAGGTGGAAATGAAAAAGATTTCGGACTTGATTCCTTTGGAGGATTCCCCTTAAATTTGTCAACGGTTTCTGTTTTTCCTTTGTCAGGTGTAATTGTTCTATTTCTTAAGTTTGCTGTATAATTTGCATCTTCATACTTTGATACAGAGTGCTTTCTTGACAAATAAAAACATTGACCTGCTTCATCTTGCATACACCATGCAACTTCGCCTGCCTTTATTGGATATGAAATATGTGATGAAAAAAATGGTAAAACAACCTTAATTAATTCACCCTCTGGTTTTCCGTCGGCTAACTTAACGGCAAGGATAGATCCTGCCGGCATTTTTTCTAATGCGTCTGGGAACTCCATAAGTGGCTTAAAATTATTTAAAGTTGATAACTTTACTGTACTTGGATCCGTAATAACGTCAATAACATACATAGAAAAAAACGCAGAAGGGCTTTTTTCGTTTGTTTCTGTTTGTTTTCCTAACGTTTTGGATTTTCTTGCAAAATCAGTCATAGCTTATTCCATTATTGTATTATAAATATCATCTGGATTAATCTGTGCACCCTGTTCCTCTGCTTTTGATATTAACTCTGCAAGTTTTAAAATTTGATCATTTGATTTACCCATTCTCTCTAAGTATTTTGAAGCTATTGAACCTGCAACTGAATGCTGGGCAGCGCCGGAAAGATCTTTAAATAAATCTGCAAATAAAAATGATGCACATTCACGATCATTTAATGCATTCTCATATATCTCTTTCCAAAGGAACTTTCTTTTATCTTCAAGTGATTCTATTGAATCAAGTAAATCTGAAAACTGTTTTACTTTTTTATCTTTGTCATTTACTTTTGTAAGCTCTTCACTAATTCTATCTAATTTTGACATTGTTTCTACCTAAAAAATATATCAAATTGATCATTTTTCTTAATTGACCTATAATGGCGTCTTATCGCTGACATCGCAACAGACAATTGTTTTGGATTTAGTCCTGATAAATCTCTTAAATACACAAAGACCGCTCTTTTGTTTAAAAAATCTAAATCATCAATACTGGAAAATAATGTTATTATGGCGTCTATGCATGCAATTTCATTTGCGCCGTCAAGCCTTCCTTTTATTTCATCTAGCAACGTAAATAAATTCTCTATAGCATTCTTTTTTAACATTGCTGCATCTTGTGATTCTGCTATTGAATGTGTTTCAATCGCAACTTTGTCGCGATGACTTAATATTTCTACATCGTCAATTGACACTGAGCGTTTTAATTCGCGTGTATTTTTCTTTGATCTGATTATTAACCAATTCTTTGCCACAACATTAAAATAAGAAAACGCCTTTGAACCCTTTGATGGATCAAACTTATTAAGTGTTTCGTATAAAAAAGTAACACAATCATTTTTTAAATCTTCGTATGAACCAGTTAATGATTTAAACCCATGAATAAAAATAAGATTTTCAACCAACTTATTAAAAGGTTGCTTAATTCTTGTCACATATATTTCGTGCCGCTCTTCTTCTGTTTCTGCTTTTTGGAACTCACAAATCGCATCATGGGCAGGGCGACCAAAATACATTTTAGTTCCTTTTCGTTTCCCCCGTTTTCTTGAAACTCGTCTTGTTATCAATTGTTTGCCTCTTCTTCTTCAACATCTATATCTTCGCTTTTAAAGTCTTCTATTATATAATTTGAAATATTTAAAAATGTTGACCTAACATTATCTATACTTGCTATTACTTGTCTAACCTCAACACTGTCGAAAAATACAGGTTTTTCAAGTATTTTTGATATTTCCATGTATTCCTCATCTATTGAATCTAAAATGTTTGTTAATTTCTCTTCTGTTCTTAATATTATCATTGCAAATTTAATTGAAAAATAAACAGATAAAATGCAAAACAATACAAGCAATCCTATAATATATAAGTGATAATGTGAAATAAAATTAATCATTTTATAAAATATTTTTTTGAATTAGGTTGTCATATTGTTTTGAAATTGCAGAAAAAGAGTATTTTTGTTTTATTTTTTCAGATAACTTATTTGATTTTGATTTGATTCCTTTTCTATTTTTATAGAAGTTTTTTACTTTGTTTTTAAAATCTTGTTCATTTACTTCGGCCCACTTTAATCCATTTACAAATATATTATTATCTATTTTTCTTTTATCAACTTCTTTTAATTCATAATCTAGTTTAATAAATGATCCAAGATTAAGAAAGTCTAGGTGTCCTGACCAGTTTGTAGCAACCACAGGAAGTGATGATGCCGCTGCCTCAAGCAATGGTAAACCGAAACCCTCACCTCTTGTTGCAGAAACTATTGCATTTATTTTTTTATTTTTGTATACTGCTGCAATTTCACTAGGCGTCATATTACCATGCAGCACATGTATTTTTGGGTATTGTCCTACCCTTACTTCTTTTATTAATTTTCTTATAATATTTGTAGTTATTGCTTTGTCAATTTTTGTTGATCTGCCAGAATTAGTCTTAAAAACTATACCTACGTCACTATTATCTTTAAATTCTTCACAAAGCCACTTAATAGTATTGAATAAATTTTTTCTGTCTGTTTCTGGCTTAAATCCTGTAAATTGTCCAAATACCAAAAAATTAAATTTAGTGTCAATATTCAAATCAATATGTTGAATTTCATTGTCAATTGATTCATGATATGACTCTCCTATAACAATTATTTTCGTAGTAACATCTATACCAGTATCATAAATAGTTTTTTTAACAAACTGTGATGGAACAATTACAAGGTCCATATTGTTTATTTTTCTTATCCATGCTGGATTACATTTATCTGTTTCAACAAGAGCAGTCACACCAATATTAAACTTTGCTAATTTTGGATCCCACTCATTAGGAAGTTGAATTTGAAATGATATATCAAATGTAGCTGTGTCAGAAACTGATGCATTTAATATTTTACCAATAAGTCCTTCTTCTGCATCATGGTTTAATAACCACGGTGTATTTCCCCAATTCACAATTTGCGATGTTACATTAAAATCATTCTTACTAAATAAATATTTTATTATTTGCCTTGAATGAACTCCATATCCTGACTGGCTTAACAACGGTGCTCTAATTACTACATTTTTTTTATTCATAGTGTTGTTACATCCCATGGTTTATAATCATTTTTCCAATTATTAATTGTTTCTTTTAGAGAATTATGCCACAAATCAACTGTAGTTTTAAGATTAAACTCAGATTTTACATAGTCGATTACCTTGTTTGACATCTCTGCTTTCTTATTTTCATCATATGAATATACTTCAAAAATACCGTTTGCTATATCTTCTATTGAAGAATAATCTTCATAAATATATGGCACTTGCTGAGCACCTGCTAACGTTTTTGTTGTGATATCTATAGCAGCACCATTGACAGATCCATCCCTATGGTCAATAACTTGCCGTGTTAATCCACCAGTTTTTGCTGCAATAATAGGTACACCACACTGCATTGCCTCAAGTGTTGAAAGACCAAAACCTTCTGAGAAACTTATATTAATACATGCATCTGAAATATTATACAGCACATTTATTTTTTCAAAATCAAGCCTATCCCTTGAAAAAAATACTGTATCTTTTATCCCAAGATGCTCTGAAACCTTGTATAGGTTTGGTCCCTCTTTGTCATATGGATCTGTATGCATGATTAATACTGCATCATTTTTATTTGTTTTTTCTAAAAATGCTTTCCATGCGACCAATAAATCGCCTGGTCTTTTTCGTTTAGCGTTTCTATTATTCCAAATTACAACAAAATGATTTTCACGCTCTGGGCCCAAAATATTTCGCTTGTATTGCTTGATTGATTCGTCTGGAAGTTTATGAAATATAGATTCAGGAACTGCGTGAGGTATAAAGTTTACCCTTGGGTGCTCTAAATTTTCAGAAAGCATTTTATATGTTATATATGAATGGCAATTAATTGTGTCTGTAGATTCATAGAGTGATCTATTGAATTCTGGAAACGGATAATTGTCCCAAACATGCCAATATGCAATTGGGCAGACCTGATGAATTTCATCTTCCATCTCCCATAACCAAATAAAAAACCTGGGGTCAGTAAAAATAAAAATAAGATCAGGCTTTTCGGTTGCTAATGTAAGCCTAATTAAATTTCTATCACCGAAGCCATCTATAGGTTTAATTACGAAATCATCATTAACATGAACTGGTTTATAGTCAGCATGTTTCATTGCTGCACCAAACTGCCTAAATGTCCATTCGTTTTTCTGAAGTAAACCATTAATAAGGTGACGAGTTTGTGTCCCTACACCTGAAGTAGAGAGTGCATGATCAGATAGCACTAATATCTTTTTCTTTTTTTGCATTTGTTATATTACCCTACGACTTAAACATTATATCAAAATTAAAAAAAATTTAAAATAATTTTTAAGTGCAGTGTGGTGTGTCTTTGTATGGGCAGAATTGGCATGAATTTCTATTTTTCATTGCAAATTCACGCATAACTGATGAAATCATATTATTCATTAACTTTACGCCTTTGGCTAAAGTTTTAGGGCCAACTGAAACAGGAACAATATCAACAATGTTTCCAATCTTTCCGCCTCGCTTAAGAAGAATAAATGCACATCTAATATCTTTTAGGTCGATATTATATTTCTTTGAATAAAAATGCTTGTATAAAACTAATTGAGCCTGAAGTTTAAAATCTTGTTTTTTATCTCTTCGCCACCCATATGCACCTGCTGTCTTCCAGTCAAGAATCCAGTAGTTATATCCTTCACCGCGTTTCTTTGGAACCTTAATAATAGCATCAACAAACCCCTTAAACTTTACAGGTTTACCCTCAATTTCTTCATAAAGATATTCTTCAGCCTTAACTGTTTCCCAGCCAGGAAATTCTTTATCAAGATAATCAGGTACTTCAGCCCACATATTAACAGCCCATTCACACCATTTTTCTACACCTACATCTGATGATTTCTTATACCAATTGGGTTGTTTTGCAACCCATTCAGGATCATCAAAACCATGCTTTTTAAAATCTTCTCTGATATCATTTAGAAGCTTATCTTTATTTAGATCTTTTCCTTCCAGCATGTTTTCACAGCCTTCATGAACAGCAGTTCCAAAACCAAGATAAGGTGATGGCTCAAACATATCAATTTTATCTATTTTTGCGAGTTTATGTCTCCAACTACATTCAGCCCATTCTTTAATTTCAGAAAATGAAACATGAGGCTTTCCAGTTGGTAAAATATATTGTTCTTCATCCATAATGTATTTTCCCGTATAGATTATTATAATATAAAATATTAAAATTTACATATTTTAAAAAACTTCTATACTGTTTTAGTATACTGTATATCAGAATATTGTATTAATATTTTTTATGTTTGTGAGTGTAACGAACAATCACATTTTTTAATATACATTACAAATATAACTGATATAATTAAAGGGAGTGTAGGGTGGGAATAGATAGAAATAACACAGAAAAATTATTTGTATAATTTATTATTGAATTTTTTCTACAGTTAGCCATGTTTGTCCGTCTCTGACACTGTATTCCGCACCGCCGGGATTATCACCGCCGACCCATGCTATTTCAACACCAATTTTATCACCTGCATTTGCAGAAACAAATGTTGTTGCCGTAAATAAGTGTTTTGTTATGTACGTAAACCTTAGATAACATGAACTGTAACTATTGTCAACTATTGAAAAACCAGATCCTGTATCTTTTACTAATCTACCTGTTACATTTGAACGTTGCCCTAAAGTTGCTGTTTGTCCGGATGGCGGAGCCCCTGGCGATCCGTCATTTACACTTAAGTCTGTATTTACTGATTGCCATGTCCATGCACCGTATGAAATCCTATAAACACCATCACGCTCAACAGTCAAATGATCATTTCCAGGAGTAAAACTATAAAATGTGTTTAAAGGATCATTAAACAATGCATTATCAAATGTAATTACCCCTCTTGGTAAGTTTGTGAAATCCCATGTAGTAAGACCATTCCATGCTGGCGGGGCTATCCTTTGCGGTGTATCTTTCGTTAATTGAATTAATCCTCCCCTAGACACAAATCCGTTAACACTCAAATCTCCACCAAATTGAGCTGATTTTTTAACAGCTGTTGCACCTGTACTTCCTAAAGATCCAGGCACACCATCAACATAAAAATTAATATCTGGTGAACTAACGATGGCAGTAGATGCAACTGACATGGTATCTGTCAACATTGTTACGCATGGTCCCTGTGCTGCGTTGCCTTCACTTCTTATCACGTCATACTGTACTTGTGGTGTTCCCAGTCCAGAATCTGCAATTCCAATAATTTGCACAATACCATTATTTTGATTATTTAATATTTTAAAATCATCATCATCTAATGAAATAGTAGAACTTTTGTAAGTTGGTGGGGCACCTGAAACAAAGTTGTTCGCTAATATTATTTGTCCAATTGTGCCTTTATTTGCTAATGCAAGATCAGCGGTCACATCATCAGTGTTACTCTCTATTAGCAGCGGTATCATGTTTGACCTTGTTGAAGGTACTGAAGTATGTATAAGTTGCTCCAATCTTAGACAATGAAAAGAATCCGCTTGCGCATTTACAATTTCTAGTCTTGCATCTGGTGATGTTACAGTTCCACCAGTCGATATTGAGACCCTACTTTCTGCAGGGACAGCATTAGGATGATATTTAAAAACAGATGCTGCATCAAAGCCACCAGAACCATCACTTACCTGAATTATTCCTGGAGCACCTGAAGATGAGCCGCCACCTGCTGAGATTGCCACATTTGTCACACCTGTAATTCTACCCTGTTGATCTACTGTAAGTTGTGGTACGTTTGCAGCATCTCCATATGTGCCAATTGTTACTAATGTATCATCAAGTGAAATTTCAAGATTGTCTGTGGCTGTCACACTAGTTGTTAGTCCCACACCACCTGTAACTGTTAGCGTATTTCCATCTTCAATTGTTTGTGCACCTGCTGTTGGTGTCGCACCATCAGAGATTGTAAATGTCATACTGCCACCACCGCTTGGTGGAGCCCATGCTAAACCAGATGCAGCTGTTGAATCTGCAGTGAGAATATCACCATCAGCACCAACACCTAACCTTGTTTGTGCAGTTGTAAATACTTCTAAGTCACCTTTAGTTGTAAGGTTACCACCGCCACCGCCACCGCCGCTAGATGCAGCCAATTCAGCTAATGCACCCTCAACATTAGTAGACGTAAAATTACTACCGCTATCTTCAATACCAACTTGGCTTGCTCCTTCACCGCTATTTGTTGAATAAAGCTCTGCAAGTGCCGCTTCATCAGTTGCAATTCTTGTGTCAATCGAGCTGACCTCTCCGTCCGTTGCAGCTATTTCAGCGATTAGTGCTGCCTCCTCTGCTGTCAATCTTGTTTGTAATGATGTGTCAGCTGCTGCACGTGCAGTCTCTTCAGCTGCAAGGCGTACCTCAAGTGATGTGTCATCTGTAGCACGTGCAGATTCTTCAGCTGCAAGCCTAGTTTCTAGTGATGTGTCTGCTGACGCACGGGCACCTTCTTCAGCTGCAACCCTTGTATCAATTGAAGAAACATCAGCGTTGGTATCAGCGATTTCAGCAGCAAGAGCATTTTCAGTATCAGTGACACGTACTTCAACAGACGCAAGATCTGCAGCAACAACAGCAACCTCATTTGAAACATGTGCCTCAATATCAAAACAAGTGGCAATATGATTAGCGCTGGCATTCCCGACTAAACCAAGTACAGTACTGCCTTCATGAATGCCATCATTTGCATTAATATAAATTTTTTCATCTGTCTCGCCAATTGATGCATGACCTTCATCCCACATTATGTGACCTTGTTGGGTCCCAGTTATGTGAATTGCAACATCCTCACCGTGTATTTCCTTATTTGCTCCTTCAATAATAAGAGAGCTGCTCGTGCTAGATGTAACTTCAATAATCTGATTTTCTGCATATAATGTGCCTGACACAACGACATCGCCATTAAACAATGCAACACCGCCGGATGGTACAGCTGCCTCCTTGTCACCAGGTGAGCCTGCGAATACAAATGAAACATCATCACCACCCAAATCAACACCGGGATCTCCACCATCATAATCAGGAGGATCAGTGCTGGGATAAAATACTATTTTTTTCTCGTCGGCTGTATCGCCATCTTTTCCAATGATTTTTGACGTTCTAATTTGACCTGTTTTAAAATCTTTTGCCATTTTCCTATTTTCCTAATATTTTATAATTCACTATTGTTCCTACACCTGGTGAATCACTTAAATTTAATGTACATCCAAGCTTTGATAAATTGCTTACGTAAACATTTAAGTCAGGTATAGATGATGGACCCGCAGTTATAACAACCTTTGGTGCCCTTGCATAAACGCCATCAAAAATAATTGCCTTGCTATCTTCATCACTTGCAAAAACAATGCTTCCTGTTTCAAAAGTCATTATTCTGCCACATACATTATGTGAAGATCTACATATCCCGTATGCAATTCACTAGTGTTAACTGTAACTGAACTAATAGATATCGCAGTGATAAAAACATTTACATTGTCATCTTCTGCAGTTGCTGTAACAACAGGGACAGTAATATAAGCCTCTTCAAACTCATATAAAACTTCAGATTCATCATCAAAATAAACGCGTGCTGTTTCTATGGTTGTGTTCTTGTCTAGAAGATACCCATAGACTGGTCGCCTACGAACATAAGGATAAACTTTTTTATATTCGTTTCTATTTATTCTTTTTGATTTAGTTGCACCCATTAATAATCCCGTATATTACTATAAATATAAATATTACGAAATTATTTTACTTTCAAATCATTTTTGATATAGCAGTTGCAAGCTCTGATCTTTCACCCTTTTGCAGTGTAATGTGACCTGAAAGGTGTGATGATTTCATTTTTTCTATAAAAACAGTTAAACCATTAGAAAGTGTATCAATGTATGGCGTGTCTATTTGTTCAAGGTCACCAAGTAATACAATCTTTGATCCCTCACCTATTCTTGTAACAACTGTTTTTAGTTCATGTACAGTTAAGTTTTGTGCTTCATCAACAATAAAAAAAGTATTTGCGAAAGTTCTACCACGGATATAAGACAGTGGCGCAATTTCAAATTGACCCTTTTTTCTCATCATTTCAAAATAAGATAAATCATTAAATGCCTGCCTGAAATTGTCAACAATTGGTGCTATCCATGGATCCATTTTTTCATCAATATCACCAGGTAAAAATCCAATATCCTTTCCTACAGGTTGCACAGATCTTGTCATTACAATTCTATTGTATTTTTTATCATTAAGACCAGATAATCCTGCCATAAGTGTTAAAAAAGTTTTTCCTGATCCTGCAAGTCCAGACAATGTTACAAGTGGGACATCATCTCTTGTTAGTAAATTCAATGCAAATTTTTGCTCTTTGTTTCTTGAGTTTATATCTATTGCTCTATTTAAAAAATCTTCAACCTTTACAATTCTATTTTGTGTATGATCATACCTGCATATACATGATTGCTTTGTGCCTTTATTTTTTAATACTATAAATTGATTTGGTAGAAATTCATTTTCAAATTCATCTCCACAAATCCAACCATCAGCATAAAACTCATCTATAAGTGAGGGATCAAATTCATCAATTAAAACCTGTCCTGTAAATATTTCACTTGTTTCTTTTACAATTCTATCTCTATAATAGTCTTCAGCTGCAATTCCTAATGCATCACATTTTACTCTAAAGTTTATATCTTTTGTAATGACTATTACATCTTCATCTTCATTTTCTTGAATATATTTTGCAACACCAAGAATTTTATTGTCACCATAATCAGTTTCAAGTCCATCAGGTATTTTATCATCATAACAATTTAATTCAACACGAATAGTTTGGCCATTGTCAATATCTACACCTTCGTTTATATTTCCTTTTGCTCTTAAGTCATCAAGGAAACGGTTGATATACCTGGCATTCTCTCCGATTAATTCCTGCCTATCCTTGAACCTATCCAGTTCATCGAGAACAACAATTGGTATAATGACCTTATGACCGTCTAAAGTATGAATAGAGTGGCAATCATAAAGAAGAACGGATGTATCAAGTATGAATGTTTTTTGTTTTTTCATTAATAGAGTTCCTTTCATTATGAACAATTAAAAATAATAAATTATATTTTAACTATAAAACCCCAGACACAAAGAGTAAAAATATAAATGAAGACATGCTACTTAGAAAATAAACATAATAAAATAAATTGCAAAAAGATAGAATGCAGATTTTGGAATGATAAATGCGAAAATAAATGCGTAATTTCAGAATCAGCAAATGGTTCTAAAACGCTACAAGAGATTGGTGATATTTTTGGTGTCACGAGAATGCGCATTTGCCAAGTAGAAAAAAAGATACTTCTTAAGCTTGCAAAGATAATAGATAAAGAAATATTATAAAATATTATTCTTCTGAATCTGCAGCTGAATCATCACCAGCATCAACTGAATCATCGCCAGATGTTTCCTCCGCTTCTTCAGCTACATCATCTTGCACTTCTTCAGCAGCTGTTTCTTCAGCAGCTGTTTCTTCAGCAACTTCTTCAACAACAACCTCAACAACGGGAGCTTTTGCCTTTTTTGCTTTTGCCTTTTTTGCAGGCGCTTTTACTTTTGGTGCTGCAACTACTGGTTTTTGTGCCTCTTTTTTAGCTGCGGCTCTTCTCATTTTTCTACGTCTACGTAAATTCATTGGTATTCTCCGTTAATAGTTTTACCACTTATAAATATGCATAAAATTCAAAACATACAAAATCATATTATGTAAATTAAAATGAAATTGATTCACCACAACCGCATGTTCTTTTTGCTGTCGGCGTGTTAAATACAAGACCAGACTTTAATAAATCTTCTTCATAGTCAATTTCCATTCCATTTAAGAATATGTATGATTTTATATCTATGCAAATTTTAATATCATCAAAATGAAATGTTTTATCTGTATCAGATGCATCTTTAATAAATTCATACTGATACATAAACCCAGAACAGCCACCGCCCTGAAGACTTATTCTAAGATAAAAATCAGGTGTTTGCCTTTTAATCAGAAGATCTTTAATTTTTTTCTTTGCAGTGTCAGTTATTGTTATTGCCATAGATAAATGCACCTACCATAAGACATGTTACTCAAGCTCAATTCCGTTCCAAAATTGAATTGTTTGTCGTGCGTGCCTCAACTCTAGTTTCAATTTTCTTATAATTTCTTTATGTACTGAGTCACGTTCAGCCTGCGTTGCACCTATATTTGAGGCATGATGTCTTGACATATAAATATATTTTCTTGCATCTTCTTCAATGTATTTTTGCACATCTTTATGAATAGACTCTTCTAGGTCTTGTAAAATATACTTTACAACCCATGAGTAATTTCTTTGATCTTCTAATAGCTTTAAAACAAAATGAAGAGAATAATAATACCATTCGCTGTCTGACCATCTATCCCTAAATTCTTTTTTAAATTTCTTATTTAGTTCAATGCCATCCTTTTTTTCGTTATCACCATATCCAGAGTGTGCCCCTGTCATTGCCTCCCATCTGTCATATACACAATTACCACCCTTACTTTTGCTTTTGTCAAGGATATTGTGTTTATCCCAGTGACTACCACCCCCATGGTCAATTCCGCTTTGTGTTCTACCTATGGGTTTTAGCACCATAAAACCTTGTGGGTCAAATTCAAGATGCAAATATGCACCATTTATTTTTATATTTGACCTATACATCCCATCCCTTTCAGTTCCTGCCACACCCAACCCAGTTTTTCTAGCCCTGCAAAAATTACTATCAGATTTTATTTGAGCAAGTGTAGGAAAGTATATAGATTCCTGAGTCTGTTCACCGTTTCTTTTTGTTATTGAAAAACCAGGGGTTGCTACATTGCCACCACCCGTGCCTTCATCATATGTTGAAATTTTATAAATCCATTCTGGATCATATTTTTCATTAGGGAGCAAACGTGAATCAGGATCATCATAAACAGCAACATCTTGGTGCGGTGATTGCATATCAATCACTTCTTGTTCTGTGATATGATTATTTGAAAGAAATTCTTTCCATGATCTCATTATTAGTTGCATATTGTTCATGAATATAAATATCTTTTAATTTTAAAATATTAAAAAAATAAGGCACCTGTAAACCCGTGCCTTCCTGCGGTAAATATCTACTCTGTGTCTTCTAAAAGTGCAGTGTCTTCAGAACCTGTATCATTACCTGTATCTTTATTGTCACTGTCACAAGCAATTAAACCAAGTAGAATAAGTGGCCATAAATTATGCATGTTACCTCCAAGCGACAAATATACCCAGAAGTATATTAATGTATACAAAAAAGTGATTTTATTATTCTTTAAAATCTCTATGCAAATGAAGATTCTTGATCATCATTACCAGGTTTATCTAAAGCAGCTACTTTCATTATATCTTCTATAACGTTTTTATCTTCACAATTAAGATATAAAATTCCAATTAATGGAAAGCCAGATCTGTCTTCTACAGCTTTTAAATATTTTTCAATATCACTTGCATTGGCATTTTCCCAGTTAAAGTTTTGGGCGTCACTTTTTTCTTTGCAAAGACCATCAAGCATACTCTGTGTCATTGTTCCACCCACCTGCGCAAGAAGGCTTTTTATCATAGATCGCTGCTCTTCATGTTTTCCGCCCCATCGTGAACCTAATACACCTGAACCTATAGGGCTTTTCATAGCAAAATTTGACATTTTCTTTGCTTTTTGAGAACTGCCACGATCTAAAGCCCAGTCAGGTACATTATCAATATGAAATATATTTTTATATAAAGCTACTTGTGATTTTTCACCAGATGCTCGTCCAGTAGCATTTGCTTTGTTTCCAAAATACAAATCGAAGTCATCCCATTTTTCATTCCAGTCTTTTGCATATTTTCCAATTAGTGTGCTAATTGCATGCTCAATTTCATGAAATAACAATCTTCTTTGCTGTGCCTCTGATGCACTTAGCCAGTAATCACTATCAAGTGCAATTGTAACATCACCAGTAGCTTCTTTTCCTGTTTGTATACCCCTGGCACCGTGACTATCTTTGAGATTTTTACCAAATTTTAAAAGCCATTTTCCATTTTCTCTTGATTGATTTTCCCAAAAGAAAGTAAAATTAATTCTTTTTTTAAGAATATTATAAAAATCTTCATATGATATATTACTTTGGCTTATAATTGCTGATATATTTTTTGAATTTTGTGAACCTGGTTTATAAAGATTTAAAATCTGATTTGACCAATTTCTAATATTTTTACTTGCATGAGCTCCCAAATCATTATTTTCTTGTTCATAAATTCTAGACAATTCTTCTCTTATTATTTCACGAACTCTATTTTTTTTAATTTTCATAAGACTTTGCCTGCACAAATATAAATATGTATGAATATAGAAAATGGTGGACCCGGCGGGAGTCGAACCCGCGTCCGCAACAGCTTTAAAGTCAAATCATTCACAGGTTTGTCTAATTTACTATCACAAATTAGAAAAGATAGCTGATTATCCCTGCGCTTTATCAACCTATTGCGCCCCACCTGTTTCCAGGGAACCATTATGATTTTTTATTTTTGCAGGATCTCTACCTGTTATCTTAAGTTGGGTAATAAGGTCTTAAGAAACCCCATGAATTAGGCCGCTAAGCGGGCTGCTTCGAAGTGATAATTGTTATTTGCAATTAAAGTTTTGAAACCGCGTTTTAGGTCTGCTATTTCGTGAGACCACCTGCACTATCGTTCTCTGCTACTCCGTCGAAGCCGTTTCGGGCCCGTATATTATCTAGCCTTATCTGTCTCAAGCGATACCTTAACAAGAGCTGCAGCATTGTTCTTTAAAAGACGTAATCCTTTACGAACACGAGTTCCTGCAGATTTATTGCCATTAGCATTTTTGAGAAGATCAACTTCAATTGTTTCAAGAAGAACCTTTAGTTCTTCAAATCCTGCTGTTAGATTATTGTTCATAACAC
>Ga0163180_10000052_pt1 | contig 55345 bp, 63 predicted proteins | sample AtlANTMetagenome_2_FD_109647 | JGI IMG/M metagenome (GOLD analysis project Ga0163180, IMG submission 109647) | Marine eukaryotic phytoplankton communities from the Atlantic Ocean - Atlantic ANT 4 Metagenome | ecosystem: Environmental > Aquatic > Marine > Oceanic | place: North Atlantic Ocean...
ATTACAGACGAAGAAATTCTGGCCTTGAGGCCGTTACCGAGATCTACTTCTGCATTACTAAAATCTTCCTTTGGCTCTGGAGGTGCCTCACCAGTCGTTTCAGGTACCGACGGGTCTGTTGCGAGAAATGTTCTGCTATCTTCGGCATACCCAAATTTATTTTCTGCTATAGCCTTAGATCTATCAATTAATTCATCTATCATGCTAGTCGCTCTACCTATCATATCATTTCGGAGGTCAGAAATTCTTACAAAAATTTCAACATCTAAATCTGATAATGATGTAACTGTCTGATTTTTATCAGGTAGCTGCACTCCGTAAGAGACGACTTGGTCTTCAATTGTCTTTTTTACAATCTCTTCAACGACTCTAACGGGGATTACTTTTCTATCTTTTCTTGAAAGCAAGAAAAGAGTCTGGCCTACAGAATACTTCATTTAACAAATCCATCCTATGTAAAGTATCACACAAAAAATAGACTATGTTAACTAAAACAAGTCTATCCAGTGTGCTTAAGGACGTCTTCTGTTAAAACGAGAAAAGTGCTTTTTTGGCCGGTTTTCTGAGTGTACTCAGTCAAATCAAGACCGGCAAGTGCATCTCTAAGTCTGTGTTCTTCTCTGTACCCACCGTAATTGGTGTATATTTTTATTAGTCTTTCTACTACTGAAGGGTGAAGTTTCAATTTTAATCTCGGTTATTAGCTTATTCGAAGCCGATACCTAGAGCTCCCATGGTCACCTGACCTTTTTTGCTTCGGGTTGGCTTGTTGTTACCATACACCCAAGAAGAATCACTGTAAACCTTAGAATCTTCTCCGCCAAACATTGATCTAATTTCACGTCGAACAGCTTGACGAACCTTGTTTTCAGCAACGGATTGACGCCTTTCTTCTCTCATTTTGAGAATTTCTCTTCTAAGCATAGACTCATCTATCTCAACAAGCTCTTCATCGCCATGCTTGCCTTCGTCAGCGTCGTCCATTTCTTCCATGTAGTGACCCTCTTCCTTTTCATCTTCATCAGCTTCAGCGAATGGTGTTAGCCCGAGGGTCGGGTCAGCGCTCTGATCTTCGCCACCTTCGTGCTCACCTTCAGCGAGCTGACCTTTTCCAAGTCTAAATTCTGCCTCATCAGATACAGAAGGATCATCGTGCATGCTTCTATTGGAAGCCTCGCTAAGCATTCCAGTCTTACTACCATTTGCCACACCGGCAAGTGCAGCAAGTCTATCAGCGTTAAATCTCATTTTTTAGTCTCCTTAGTAGACAATATTAATTATACACCTAGTAGAGATTTTTCACTAGAGATTTTTCCTAAGACTATACTAAAGTTTTGCGGGGAAGTTTCCCAGTACTTGATCCTGTTTTTAATTGACGTCTTCTTGTTTTTCTTTCTCTGCTTTTCTCTATTAAGCATTCTATGCAATTTGGCAAGCTCTTTTTGTCTTGTTGGTTTGCAATCTTTAATTTTGCTCTCAATTATTTCTTGATTTTTCTTAGCAGATTTTTCAAGCTCTTCAAGGTCATAGGTCAGTTTATCTAAATAGAACTCACTATTGTTGACAACACTTCCCATTAGAACGTTGCACTTTTTCATTGCTTTAGACTTGATCATAGCTGATCTTCCTCGAGATCCGTTTGCAGGAGGCCTAAAGTCTTCAATTGTTAGATTTTCAAAATGTAAAACTGCAAACTCGTCAAAAGCAGGAGATGCAACTATATAAATATAGTCAAGGCTACCCTTGGACCTGAGGGTTTCATAATCAGTTTGAAAATTAATCTGGCCAGATCTATTTCTAGTGGTCAGCTTGCACTCAAGCTCTTTTCCAATAGAGTTGATTACTATGTCTGGCTGACCTGGCCTGCCGTCACAGACAACTCCTTTGTAATGTTTCTCAAGTTCGTTTGCAAGAAAAGTCTCTTGGGACTGAGAAAGTATACAATTTCTTCTTCCTAAATTTTCTAAAAGATCCATTCCATGATTGGAGAAAGTCTTCATGATATCCTCATGAAAACTAACCATGCTACGAGTAGCTGACTCTGCTATTTCTTTTGTAATATAAGACAAGGCTAAACATCCGGTAAAAGATTTTTTCTAATGTTCTGTGTAATTTCTTGACCTTTTGATGCTGCTAGTTGAAGAGGTTCTAGACCTAAAGCGACTCTAACAGTGTCGTAATCATCATGACTAAGCTTCTCTTTTAAAACAGCCATATCAGCATACTGATGAAGATCCCACTGTACAACAGGTACATCTTCACCTTCGAGCCCTGGTTCAAACTCACCAGTCTCTCTGCTCTCAAAGATATATAAGAGTTGAGGCATTTGTTCTTCAGTAGGAACCATGATGAAAGGTAGTTGAGTTGAACCTCCTTCGGAAGTCTCTTCGTACATGATCTCAGGAACCCATTTGCTATCTTGGGACATAGTTTATTTCTCCTTATGATTTAATTGTTACACAAAAAGAGAAATTGTTTAACTAAAAGAGATGTCAGAATAAGCTCTGTCAAATATTGAATCAAACAAAGAGAGAGCTTCAGAGTCGCCTGCAAGAGATGCACCTCCAGCAAGGCCTGCCTGATCTTTGAGCTGAGAAAGAATATCAAGAAAAGTCCTTCTCATCTCTCTTGAAACATTCTCAACTGTATAGTTTTCAACGTCCTGCACGAGTCTACTTTGCTGCTCACCAGAAAGATTCTGCAAACGAGGGTCAGGAGATTGTAACATAGCATCCTCAAGAAGACTTTCAGCGCTAGGAACGACGGGAGGTGTTTCAGTGTAGTCTAAAAAAGAATTAGCTATTGCATCGTTTAAGGAATTTATGTCTGGCTGATTTTTAATTGCAAGGTAGTCAGAAACGAGCTGATCTACGTCCTGCCTCACTCTCTCTAAGAAATCTCTAACATCACCTGTGTTTTGTGAACCATCAAAGTTTTCTCTAACAGATCGTGAACCCCCAGCAATATTTCTTGTATACCTTCTTGGAGACCCTGAAGAGATATCTCTAGTAATCCCTGAGGAAACAGTCCCAGCAAGGTTACCGATAGTATTAAATACTCCTCCGAGAATTCTTATCACTCCTCCTGCAAGCCCGGTTACAAGTCCAAATAAACCTCTGCCTTCAATAGGATTTCCCTGATCATCTACACCGCCTCCAAAAAGAGTTCTGTAGGCAGGGGTCGCAAGGGAATGAACAAGGCCGACCTGCTCTATGCTTTGTGGATTTTCTACTCCAAAAAGCCTCGGTCCTCTCGGAGATCTATCAGCAGTCATCGCCGGGTTGTACCTATAGAATCTTCTCTCGGCAAGAAGCGATTCTCTTATAAAGTATCTCAAAATATCTTTTTGATTATTAGAGCTCATTAAGTTCTCTTCTCTCTTGCAAGGTTCTAAGCACAAGAGATATTCCAGTAATTTCCTTATAATAATTAATTATGTTTTTCTCGAAGTTATTTAAACTTTGCTCTTTAGTTTTAGGATCTCTAGTTGAAAAATTCTTTCTTAGCTTAGGCGGGAGACCTTTCATGACCTCCTTCTTCACAGTTACCCAGTCGTCGCAACTTCCAGTGTATGAAGATACAAACCTGACTTCTTCAAGAATTCTCTCCTTTTGATCAAATTCAATTTCCATTACAATATTTCTCTAATTAGCTTTCTAAGAGTTTCAGCAAGCTGATCTTCGCTCGGAGAGCTGCTCTCTTGTTTGACTAGAGATTTCGGGCTAGGAAATGTTGACTTCTTAACAACCTGTATAAAATCAGCGCGATCCTCTTTTTCATCTAAGTCAACTCCAGAGTTTGGAAGAGTTTTTAGCGGAGACTTTGTTAGCTGAGACCTTATTCCATAATTCCCGCCCCTAAAGTTTCTAAAGTAAACAGATCCTTGTGCATCATTAAAATCAAACAAGGCAGTATCTTTGTTTGGCCCAAGAGATATCTTAAACTCTGGGTGAAGGTGAAATAAACCTTTTCCTTTAACTTGAACAAGGCCAGCCTGTTTAAGCATGTAGTATTTTCTTAAAGTTCCTGCAGAGACTGTATAGACAGCAAGCAGTGCACCTTTTATCTGTTTTCCATCTACATCAATAGGATTGTCTGACAAGACAGGCTGGACTACATTGACATACTCATCTCGAGATATCCTTCTAAGAATACTTTCTATTCCGTCCTCGGGCCTATCTTTTCTAAAGTCGTTAATAGCATCCTTTACTTTTGAAAGTCTCTCCCTGACCTTTTCTCTAGAGGGATCAGCGTTAATTAGATTGGCGATATCTTGGTTTTGTGCTTTTGGATTTGTAGCTAAGAAAGCGCCTGCGTCAAAATCGTAAGCAAGCGTAGGTTCACCAGCCTGAGCATTAGGTAGCTTGACTTCAATACCTAACATCTCAGGTCGCCCTTCGGAATCAGTAGCTGAAGTTGGAACATAAATGTCAGAAACAGAATTATCTTCTCCGCCGGCTGCCTCTATCCCAGAATCCTCAAGCTGGTCACGAACACTAATCTCATATTCATACCCAGCCTTTCTCTGGCCGCCTGTAACTCCGGCTATTCCAAACAAAATTAAAACATTGGAATCTGGAAGAAGGTAAGCAGTATAAGTGCCGGATGGATTTTTACCTTCATTCGGTGCTAGCTCTCTGACTTGATTGTTGCTCTCCGGGGACAAGAGGTCGTACAAGTCATTCATTAACTGAGAGAAGTCGTGTCTGTCTTGGGACCCTGACTTTATTCCAAACCTCATTAATCTTAAGCTTGATTTTCCTCCTATGACTTTTTCAAAATCAGACCCTAGGAAGTCTGAGCTAGAAAGGATCTTTTGAATTGCCCTAGTCTTTCCTGCCCAGGATCCGGAAGATTTAAACTCATCTATCTCTTGACTAAATTCACCTAGATCAGGCTTGACAAGAGTGTCGCCGCCGATTTCAACCTCAACATCTCTTGATGCATCTTGCTCTTTAAATATTTGTTTTATAATATTTCTCATATTCCTCTCGTTCACCTGTGAGTCCATCTTGGACTTTAAAACAGCCATGGCTTGAGTCGCTGCGTCTCTTACAGCTTCGGACTTTGAGCTAAGCCTGTTTTGAATATAGCTTTCGAACCTCTGAAATGCTTCGCTAAACATATCGTTATCTCTAGATTTCATAAAATCTAAAAGCTGGCTGAAGGTTCTAATACTATCCTTGGGAACGTCGATTCCAATTATTGGAAGATATTCGTCGGGATCAGGGATTCTGCCTTCTGGATTCTGCTTGCCATTAATTTTCTCTCTCCAGCCTCCGGGAAATGTAACTGTATACTTAACCAGCCTATTCGGTGTAGAGTCGCGCTCACTTTTTATTTTTGCAAGGAGAGATAGCATAAGCTTGTGATATTCTCCCTTGACTTCTCCCTCTCCTCCGCCGGAAAGTTCCCAAGCAGTATCTTCAATATTACTACTCGTAAATAAATCTACCTGGTAATACTTGCCCTGATAATCTACCATGACCGTTGCTGCTCTTCCCCCGGGTAGCTCAATAACTCTCGGGATTCCCTCAACGATCTCTTCACTTAGATAGGAAAGGTTTTTTAAACCTGCTACAAGCTTTTTTACATCAGGCTCACTAACTGTTAGATCAACGTCTCCAATTGACTTCTTATCCGTCGCAGTGCTTCCAACCGGGAGATAATCTAGTCCAAGGGGTTTTATAATATTTTTTACAACTTCTTTTTCAATCTTAGTCGCTATCTCTCTAGGTATTCTCTCGCTAGTGGTTACCGGCGGACCAGTTGGCCGGCCTCTTTCATCTCTAGGGCGGAAGGCGTTACCCCCTTCTTTTATTTTTTTACCTAGCGTGTGGTGAATAATTTCACTGAGCATCTCACTAATCTCAATCTCCTCTTCTGGCTCAGATCCAGGGAGGCTCGCTCTTCCAAAACCCTCCCTTCCCATTGCAGTTCTAAAAAATCCTCTCAGCCTATTAATTGGCGTAAAGAGACCTGTTAGCTTATATGTTTTGTTGTTGTGAGTAAATACTATTCCTTCTGTTGCTCTATTGAATAGATCTTCGTTTGACTCTAGTCTTGCAAGAGCTACTCTAATACCCTCTAGGGTCTTCGTGTCCTCTGGTCCAAGGTTAAAATCAAATCCGCTTTCAAGAGCCTTCCTGGCGTCTTTTACAAACCCTAGCAGTTCTTCTTGATTACTAGCTGTAAGAGTTAGGTCAAGTTTGTCTATAATTATCACACCAAGTCTTTGAATAATATTTTCCAGTGGAATTATAGCCTCTTGGACAACGCGAGTTTTTACTTTGTCTAGCTCTCTAAATTTCTGATAATCTTCATTTGAAACAAGTTTTTTTAACCTTAGGGCTATCTTACCTTTGCCTGTCATAAATCTATCTGCAACATCTGCAACTAGTTCGTCAGGAATAAAGTCATACTTTTCAGATAAGAATTTTTCTAATCTTGCCTTGATGTAGTCACCAACTGTGCTCTCTCCTACTGAAAGCCCAACGTCTGAGACAACTGTAGTAAGATCTTCTTCTAGCTGCTTGATCTGCTCATCATCCTTTTCGAGATCTTGTAAAAGCTGAGCAGTTGGAACCTCATCCATTGTAAATGCTTCGGTTGATGCTTGCTTCATCTGTGACTTAAACGTCGATAAAGCTTCTTGATTAACAGGTTCTTCTGTGAGCGGGATAGCTAGAACAGTCCTAAGAGAGTCTTGGTCATACAAAATTGTATTTGGATTTTTAGAAACCATAATCTGAGATGCTATTACCACCTCCCCGTTTCTAAAAAGAGAGTCTTGAAAAGGCAATGCAACTGGCTCGAGCGCTTCATATGCAATTGTAAAGCCTTCTGCAATATTTGACCTTTGCCCTGTATAAGCTGACATGATCTCTTCAAGTGTCATGCCTCCGCCTTTAGATCTAGAACGTATAGCGTCTAGCTTTTTATCCTTGGCCGCCTGACCCTGTAGATCCATTTTTGTAAAAAATCTTAGTTGATTATCTACAACAGTAAATGCAAGAAACTGACCATCCATTTTTTCCTGGACATTTTCTAGCTTTCCTTCAAGTGCAAGGTTTCCAATCTCTATTATCTCTGTCAAAGGCATGGAGAGCTCTTCATAGAGGTTGTAGATGTGTGCCTCCTCTCCTGGAGCACCAGCAGGATCAGCCTGTTCAGACACTATTTTTTGATAATACTCTTTAATGACAGCAGGAGGAATTATTATAGCCATGTTAACCTCTTATAACACTTCTAACAAATGCCCTAAGATAGGCTTCGTTCTGTAATTCTTCTTCAGTTTTTCCAGCCAGAATATTAAGAATTTGATCTTTCTCAGAATCGTCTAAGAAGGGTGGCAAAAATCTCTTAGCCCGATCAGAAGTATCTCTAGAAGATGCAAGATTTCTAACGTGCGTCCCTCTCACAGTTTGTCTTGAGGCAACTTCTTCGTCGTCAAGCTCCTCACCCTTACTAGCATAAAAATCTTTCAATGCCTCTCGAGCTTCAGACTCGCCTTGTGCCATTAGCTGGTCAAGTTTTTCAGTATAGTCGTCCGGGCTAGACGGGACTGCACCGCCAAATTGAATCTGCCCTGCCTGGACTGCATCTTTAAACTTTGGACTTCGCATGTAAGGGCGCATTGAATCCCCGTCACCATAGATAGTTACCTTTTCTATCTCGCCTGGATCATCGACAAAGTCCTCAAGTGTCTTAAAGATCGCTGTGACAGGCGCCCGAATTGCAGCTAAATTACCTTGAGCATCTTTGGCCTGACTTTGAATGAGAAATACCTCAACCTCTGGGATCCTCTCTAGAGCACCCTTATATATGTTAAAAATATTTTGAGCGACCTGCTCATCATATGTTCGACCTGAGTCGCCGATTCCTCTAAACTTTTGTCCCGACTTTAAGGGCTGACCCTTCTTTCCATACCGAGTTGGCGCAAGCTGTTGCATACCATAAAACAAATACACCTTGTCATTGTCACGAATAGCATCAGCAAGCTTAGCGAAATGACCAGTTGTAAAGGGCTTAAATCCGCCGCCGTATAGTCCTAACTTAATTCCCACAGATATAGCCTCCTATATTTAATTATTCACAAAGAAGACAGGTTTACAAGAATCTAATCGTCTATCTCTTTAATAAGTCCAGAGTTTAAACCAGCTCGATGTGCTTTCCTTCTAAGATGTCTTAAACTTTCCATGCAGCGAGTTATTCTATCTCTTTCTTTTCTGTCGAGCCTGGCAAGTTGATTTCTAATGATTTTTAGTTCATTCAGCACAGTATCATAAGAGTCAACGTGCGCCTGTGAGCCAAAGTCAACTTCAGAACCCTCAAAGGTTAAAAACTTTCTCCTAGCCTGCTTAGCAGATTCACTCATAAGGTCAAGAAGACTTTTAACCATATTGCTTTCTTTTTTCAACTTGAAAACTCTGTTGGGAGAGTTTCTTCAATTATTTCAGATTTTTCTACATTGTCAAGAGAATGTTTAAAACTCTTGTAAACGAACTCTCTAATATCTTCATTGGTGATATCCTTTCCAATAGGTACAGCCAAACCTTCTCGAACAGCGTTCTCAAACATTGGGGTATATTCTATCTCTAGTGAGTTTCCGTTGGGAAGTTCTATAATTCTCTTTTCCATTGTGCTATTATCCTTTCATTAACTCTCTGACTCTCTGTCTAATACTCTCTTTAACTTGTGAGCCGACTTGAATCGGAGGTGTAGTATCTTCGGGTCCGGATGACTTCTGGGGTTGAGCCCTTTCATCTTCTGTATCTTCAGGCCTTTTTGAAGCCTTACTAGAGGGTGTAGTCTTTTCCTTAGAAACATCAAGAGAAACCGGAGGATCGCTTGGATCCTGGGGCGGTTGGCCTGTCTTATTCATGATATTGGCAACTGAGAGCAAGAAGGTATACATAAGCTCTCGCTCTTCGTCGTCTAGATCACTCATGATATATTGTTCAAGAGGTTCTGCTACGTCGCTGTCCTTTGTAGAATCTCCAGCTCTTATCTGATTAATAATTTTTCTTATAGTGTAATAGTTAATCTCTTCTTTACTATTATCTTTACTGCTAGGTTCTTCGGCTTCAGGCTCAGGTTTTGGTGCCGGTTCCTCGGCAGCTTGCTGCTCTTCCTCTTCTTCTTCAGCTTCATCAAATCTTTGCTTATCTTTTACTATTTTTTTTACAAACTCTTTCTGATATTCTTTTTCATCAGAAATCCCTTCAGAGATTTGAAGACGTGAACTGGCTACACTTTCCTCAGCAAGAATTTTTAAAAAAACTTCAAGACCCTCAGAAGAGTCTATCTTTATATCAGTCACTTCTTTCTCCAATTAAACCTTATTGAGTTTTGCCATTTTTCTCTATACAGCCTGTTATAGACTCTTTGAGGGAGCTCTTCTCTTTCGTGAAGTTTCTGAGCTTTTTCCTCTTGGTTTGCTGCCTCTCTTTTTTCGAGATCCTTAACAAATTTGTCAAACTTAAATTTCATTAGAATTTCCTCCAAGAATAAATATGATTAACTTTGCAAAATAGTCACTATCAAATTGTGAATTTCTTCAGATCCTGAATTAAAATCAAAAGATTCTACAAGGTTGTTGCTTACATCTTCTCTGTTAGTTGATAATAACAAATTATCGTCAAGCTTTATAATCACCTCGCAGACTTCTTCTCCTGATATGAGAGAGCATATAAAATCCATTGGTGCTTTGAGCTTAATTAAAATCTTTTTACTACTTTCCTTTTTTATTCCCAAAGCTAGACAAGCAAACTCTTTTTCGGAAGATGTTTTAAAATAGCAAAATAATTCTTGCAAAGCATGAGTCGAAGAGTTCTCAACCAGGGTGTCTTTATCTACTCTGTCAGAAATAGAATCACTAACCATAAAGTTCTCTGATAACTGTCCTATCATTTTATGACTATTGAAACCTATCATTATCAACGTTGTCTGCAGCGTAATAGTGATCAATATCCCTGTATAAGAGATCACAATACTTTGCTAGCTCTACGTCGAGCTCAGTAACGGCGTTTACGTCTTTTGTAAATGTCTCTATGACAACATCAAGGTGATCAATTGTAATTTTTCCATGATGACCGATCTTTTGTTGATATACAAGAAGCTCAGAGATAAAATCGTACATCTTTCTAAAATCATTAAACTTAAACCCTCTAGCCAACCTCTCGGGATTGGCGGCCGTCGTCCACTCTGACTCGGCAGGAGTTATTGGAACTAAAGTAGATTCTCTAATAATTGAAACCCTTTCTCTTGATGAGTAGGTAGAATTCTTTGCTTCGACATCAAAATCAATTAGCTTCATTGACTACCTCTTTCTGATTTTATTTTTTTAATATATCGATCTCTTCTCTTCGGTGCCTTGCTCAGAGCTTTTCCAATAACATCAAATATTCTTGCCTGGGATCTCGGAGAATCTCTTTTGAAAGAATCATACATTTTAATCTGAGAGTTTATGAATTCATCAAAGTCTTCTCTTTCGTCAAGAGTTGCAAATGCATCATGATTTTCTTCAAAATCTTTTATGATCATCTTCAAGCCACCTTTTGCTTTAATATCCTCAGGGACTATATGATCTTTTGCCATTATGTCGATAAACTCCTGGACAGCCTCGTAGGCAGACCTTGTGTCTCTAAAGGTGCTGCTATCTACGTCTGTTTCTTCTGTAGGCAGTCCGACAACAGACTGCAATCTCTGATATCCCTCTAGCCCAGGCTGATACAAACCTTGGGGGCCTAGAAGCTTATCTTTGAGATCCGACGCTATCGGATCACCAGCATCTATTCTATCCTCTAAGAATACACCCAGGTTATGAATAAAAACGTCGTAAAGTTTTGTAACGACTGCTTCTTCGGCTCTAACTTTTAAAGGATCATAAATGAGTGGAATATTCTGCCTTCCTCTTGGCATTCTCCTGAGACCGAATATCTTTCTTAAAACTTCATTATCCATTCCACTTGCTTTTAAATCTTCATAAAAGATGTTTCTAACATCTCCAATAGACTGGCTTGTTTCTTCAGATATTTTTTCTATAAAGGCTCGTATTGCTTCTTGACTAAGGTTAAGCTTGCCTGGCTCATACTCTGAAGCCAGCGTCTCCTCTCTAATCATTTTTCTTATCTCTTCTATCTCAGCCTTTGACAAGCCTTCTTCAGTAGCAGCTTCGCCTTCTTCTTCCGGCTGGGAGCCTCCTTCTATTTGAGAAATTGCATCTTGCTTAGCATCCTCAATAAGGTCAAGGATTTTCTTCACAGTAACTGAATAGCTCCCTAGCTCTGACAGACTAAAACTAAACTTGTCTTCAGGCTTTTTGTCTTTGAAGTCTTTGTGAGTTGCTACGTGATTCTCAATGCTAGATTTAAACTGCTCGATATCTCCCTCTGCTTCTTTCATTTTCTTATCAATTAATATGTTAGAAAACATCTCGGCTGCAAGATCATCATCAACTTTCTCTTCTTTTCCAAGATATCCCGAAGCCAGATCGTTCATAAGCATGGTCATAAAAACAGATCTATTAATTTTTAACTCATCAATTGCCTGATCTATTTCTCTCTTTATCTCTCTTTTCTCAAGTGCTCTTTCAATAACATATGAAGCTGCACCAGCACTAACGATGGTCATCTCAGGTCTTGACTGACCGGTTTTAAAGTCAGTTATGTCAGTACCTGGGACTTCAATTATGTGAAGTCTTGCTTTGACTATTAGGTCAACAATGTCATCAATTTTTCTAGAAATATCATATTCTCTCTGCTTGTCTCCTAAATCGCTAGGATAGTCCTCGTGCGGTGAGACATAAGGTTTATCATGTGCCAAGTCGACTATAGGAGCTTCTCCGTCATCATCATCTTCATCATCTGATACAGACTCTAGAAACATTCTTAAAGCAGATTCAGATATTCTTGTTTTGTTTTGTTGTCTCTGAACTGCAAGATCCAATAGCTTGTGAAGCCCTTGGTAGAAATATTTGACCTGATCATCAGGAACTTCATCAGTTATTGCAGAAGCCGCAACAGCAAGATCTGGTCGAGACGTAGGGGAATAGTCTGGATCTTCAACCGGAGGCTTTTCAACTGATAGCTGAACAGCCATTTCTTCTCTAGGTTCTATTGGAATCTCTGTGTCTTTTCCTGGAATCTCAGAAATATCCAAAGAGTGAAAAGATCTGTTTTCAGAAGTTAATTTTTTTATCAGTGTCACAAGTGCCGATTTCTTGACAATTACGCTCATCAATGCCTCCGTACATAAATATGACGATTTAAAGCAAACTAATTATTTGCTATTTGACCATAGGACCAGGCTGCACCCATTCCAAGCAAAAGACCTCCGACAACCCCTATTGCGAGCCATAATTCATTATTTGGGTTAGATGAATTTACTAGCTGCTGGTCTAAGAAGTCTATATGATTATCTTTTAAATCGACTATTTGAGTATATCGAGTGTTACAAGACTCAACTGATGCATTGGCATTATCAAGGTCTAGTTGAAACCTTGCAGTAGCGAGCTCAAGCTCTCTATCTATTCTTACTTGACAAGACTCGTTAGAGAGTTGAATTTCAGCTAGTAGCTTTGCTGCGGCTTCGGTACTAAACAGTGTTCCGGAAAAAGGAGCGGGCTCCCCTTCCGCAAGAGTAACAACAATCCCCTCATCAGCCCGAACAACAGGAGAAAAAATAAGGGTAAAACCAATACAAGTAGAAAAAGCTATACTAAGAAATTTACTTAACATGAACGTCTACTCCTAAAATATCTGCAAGCTCTCTAGTAATCTTGTCAGGATCATCAGCGTGAGATTCAATTATTTCCTTAACTCTTTTCTTCTTCTTTGAATCAAGCGTGTCCTGACTTTCTGCATACTTTCTTTCTGCCTCTTTAATGGCATCATCATATCTTTGAAGTGCAAGCTCTCTTTTTCTTACCTCTTCCTGATGAGCTTCATCAATGGCATCTGCTTGCGCTTTGTAATTGTCTTTTTTCTCTGCTATTACTTTTGACAAGTCTGTTGATTTTCTTGTTAAAATAAAGACTACAACACTAATGCAAATAACTAGTACAATGTCGCCATGAACTTTTACCCACGACCAAAACTTCTTAAAATATGAAGGAATCTTTTTAAAAAACTCAATAGCGATTACATGCCACATATTATGCACCGTGCCTAAATATCTTCATAGCATCAACGGCGGCCTGGGATCCAATATAAACTATTGCTATCATCCCCCATGTCTCAGAGTCTAGCAGGGCGTTAGACATCAACCCAGTTGCTGTTAGGAACACTAGAAGCTTTCTAGAAATAAGCTTCTCCATTATAGTATCAAGCCTTGAGCTTTTAGATTTCTGAATTGGAGCTTCATCACTCTGCGACATTTTTACCTCCTGTTTTAGTTTATTAAATCGTCATCATCATTTGAAAGTGTAGGAAATCTCATAGAAGTTTTTTTAGGCGATACAATTTGCTTAAGAGTATCGCCTAAAGAAAAGCACTCAGTTGCCAGTTCTGTTTGAATGGTGCTAATGTACATTATCATTGCCCTTTGATCTTCAACTGTTTTGCTTAAAGTATCAAGCTCTTTTCTTAGTTCCTCTATTGCACTAGTCATTTCAATGTAATCGCTGTCTACTTTATTCTTAGAGAATAAAGAAAATATGTTCTGAAAAAAACTCATTTGTCATCCGCTAGTGGGTTTTCACTTTCTATTATACTAAAAACAGACTCGGCGTCATCTTTGGAAAGGCTTTTTATAATTTTTTCTCTCTTTTTTCTAGAAAGGTCTTCCATAATCCTTACCACGTCTGGAGACTCAGCTGCTATTCTCTGGCCTATTTCTTCAAAAAGCTCTTGCATAGAAAGCTTATGCTTAAAGCAATTCATCCTAACTTGAGCGTGTGCATCTCTTGTTATGTTGAAATGAACAGTTTTCTTTGTTTCAAAATCAAGGAGAGTTTTGGATTTCTTACTTGACAAGACTATCCTCCTCCGCCAAGACCTCCACCAGGCCCGCCAGCGCCAACAGCGAGGGGTGCATCTGGAATCTCTGGGGGTCCAGATAAATTGAAGTCAAACTGAGAGTCGAGAATCTCTTTGAACTCGTTGACCTCTTCTTTTCCATAGTTTTCTTCCAAAAAGCTTATTGCCCTATTTACTACAACAGTTTTAACATCTAGTAAAACTTCGTAGTTTTTAGCCAGTCGAGCAACCCTGTTTGTAAAAGCATCTAGATCCATGGTCGGCTTTTCTCTTTCCGGCTCAGCGGTTTCTGTCTCTTCTTGTTCTTCTTCATCATCTGGAGCAGCTGCTTGCTCTTCTTCAGGATTGGCGTCAGGATCATCCTGCTCAACAAGAAGAGCAGATAAAGAAAGATTGATTAAAGACTCCATGATAGCTTCAGAGTCTCTAAGCGAATATGATTCAAAATCTATCATCATTGAATCTATCTGGTCATCTACAGAATCAACAGATAGGCGGGTCGCGTCAGTGTCAGAAGTTAGACTACCAACCTCTTCAGTCTCTTCTTTATTTTCTCTAATGTTTTTTCTCATCTTAACCTCTCATTGCAGCATTTATTTTTTCTGCCTTAGCAAACCTATTAGCAATCACACTCCAGCTAAGCTCTTTCATCATTGCAAAAACATAGGTTTTTCTATCCTTTAAATAGTCTCTATAGTAGGCATGCTCCCACACATCCATAACCACTACGGGAAATATCCCGAACATATGATTTAAGCTATGAAGGTCAACAACAGTATTGACATATCTTTGCAAGTACATGTGATATCCTGTTACCACCCATCCATTTCTTGCAGAAAGAGCACATGCAATAAAATCTTTTTGCCACGCATCAAAAGAGCCAAAGTCTCTTTCAAGTCGCATGTAAGGAATTGAGTCCATAGCAATTTCACTTCTGAGATCACTAATGTTTGCAAAATAAAGTTCATGAAGCCACAGAGCATTTAGATTGTATGCTTCATCTACTTTTAGAGATCTAAAGGTAGAATGATTTAGATTTGCTGATTCTTTGTCAACTGCATCAAGCTCAGCGCTAACCTTGTTAAATGTAGAAACATAGTTATCATACAGCTCTTTATGAGCTAGCTTGTTTTTCTGGCTGAGAAACTCAGTGTTTAAATCGAACGGCTTGGGCTGGGCTACGTAGCTCTCGTCTAAAGCTCGAGGTGAAGAGCTTTGAGAATCTAAACCTAGTGACTCCTTAATAATATTTGCTATTTCTGAATTTTTAATATCTGACATCTTTTACAACCTATTGTATGATTTTAAATCCTTTTCTGGAATCCTTATTACGGTTCCGTCTCCTCTTTGGCATTTTATATATAGATCACCGTCAATCCTAACTATTGACAACACAGTGTATACCAAGCCTGACTTAGGCTCTTGAAGCTTAAACCCGGGAGAAATTATAATCTTCTTGTCACTACCCTTGCTAGAAAAAAGACTAACCTCAGACACTTGCCCAGGAGATATTTCTTCAATCATTTTTTCAATATCTTTCTGAGAAAGTGTTGACCTCATCCTCTCCTCAAATGTAAGTGCTCATTACTAATTATTTTAAGCAAGAGCAATTTACAGGTAAAGAACCTAGTCAATAGAATGTTGTCTTACCTTTATCCCAGCATCATTAAGAATATCAATACCTGATGCATCTCTATATTGCTCTAGGAATACAACCTCTTTGATTCCTGAGTTTACTATTGATTTCGCACACATCTTGCACGGGGACAGGGTGACATACAGAATCTTGTCTTTTGGATTGTTGTAGTCCATCTTAAGAAGAGCATTTATCTCAGCATGAATCAATCCTGACTCGCCCGGCTCGGATGACTCTGGCTCATTTGGACCACCTGCATAATTCCCATTATAGCCTACAGAAAGGACCTGAGTATTGTCTGAGGTTACTATTACAGTGCCGACTTGGTGCCTCGGGTCACAAGATCTTTCAGCTATTGTTTTTGCTGTCTTTATCCAGACAGTATCCCAGTCTGGCCTACTTGTCATCAGCAGTCACCTCTAGATTTTTGTAATACGCTAGATACTGACTAGCTATAGGGCCAAGAGAATTTGAACCCGAAAGGCGCTTGCAAAGCTCTTCAGTCTCTGATATAAAATCAACCTCTCGCTCTTTTATTGTGCTTAACTCTTTTTCAACAATGACATTTCTTCTTGGGTCCATATATCCGAACCCTTCGAGGCTATCAGACATCGGATGATTTTTTACCCAATCTTTTGGATCGACATAGATGTCGCTTCTAACGACTGTTCCAGAAATAGTGTGCTGTCGACCCTTTCTAGTCAGAAGGCTCTCATGAGGTGTTAGAACACTATTATAAGCCCTAGATGTGAAAAGAGTGTCAGCTATTGTTAACATGGCAGCGTATAGCAAAGAAACATTCTCAATAAAAAATTGATGATAATCCTCTATATCTGCATCTTTTAATTTCGGCTGTAGCTTTTTTAAAGACAGGAAAGTTGGCCAGGGATGCCTTAATCCAACAAATAAAAGTTTGATATCGTATTTTTGGAACAAATCATGAGTTTTAATCGCATACTGAGATAGATTTTCTACAATTTTGTCAAAATTATCACTTACGAAAATATTCTGGTATCCCATATTTTTAGCAGGATCTGATATAGGTCTAATATCAAATACTCCCTGCTTCCAGATTCTTATAGCAGATCTCCTAAGCTTGTTATACGATAACCCACACTCACTCCCGAGAACCCCTCCATCCTGGATAATATGTGGAAAATTAACTCTCTCACTAAAAACAAAAACTTCCTTCTGAGCATACAGGCATAGGGATAGAAAATTAGATCCTGTTCTCGGTAGAAATAGTTGAACTCCCTTGTTGGCCACAGAAGACTGTGCCATTTGGTATATGAGATCTGCAGCGATTGATTCAAAAGCTTCCGGACAACGATTGACAATCTCTTCAAAAACTTTATAGGAATCCCACACAACTGATTTATCAGAAAGAGGTTTTCCGCTCAGTAGACGATCTACTGCTTCATCCGGAGAAAGATATACTATTCTAGAATCTAATGCTGGAGGTGTGGCATCCTTCACTATAAATTTCCTCTACTGCTTTTTATTATCTCTAGGCTTCTTATCTCTGCCACTGGTTTCTTGATGACTTTCAGGTTTCTTTCTAGGCGATCTCTTCCTGGTTGATCTAGGTTTATCAAACAAATCTTCAACGTGCTTGTTTTTGGGCAGTTGAAAACCTGCAGCTTTTTTGTGACCTCCGCCACCATACTGCTTTGCTATCTCAGAAACGTCGACAGTATCATGAAAAGCTCTCAGGCTCACCTTGGTTTCTCTGGACTCGTGATCCCAGTACCATATCATTGCAAAATCACAGTCAGGGGCTAAGCGAGCACCGATTTCTGACATCCAGTGAGAAGCATTTACAACAAGAACGTCTTTTCCGCCCACCTTTCTAGACTGAGCTTTTTCACAGACTTTCTTGACGACTGTTTTGCTATAGGCTAAAATATACGATCCGCGTTTGCATGCGTCGTCAAAGACTGAATCATCTTCAAACTTTTCAAATTCTTCAAACTCAAACGGAACCATATCAAAAGCTGCACTAAATTCCTTAGAGTATTCAAGCTCCCACTTCCAAAGGTCGCGATCCTGGATGTATTGGATAAATTTTGGAGGCTCTTTTCCCGGATGAAAGAATTCCCATGCTAGCATCGCACCAGACTTTGTCATGTCAAAATGAGTATTTGAAATATCATGAAGCTCGACCATTGCAGATTTATGGTGGTCTATGACAAGAAGAGAATTTGCCTCCTCAATCATCTTCTTTGTAGTGGCGTTGTTAAATGAAAAATCTAGAACTACAACATTCTTACCCTTGACATCAGGCGGCGGTGTTCCATGCTTGCATGCATGGTATTCTGCTCTATTGCCTAGCAGCTTCCATGCAGAGTACGCAGCACCGAAGCCATCTGTACAATCTGCATGGTAAATTACAACGTTTACCAGTGTTGGTTCATTAATCATCTCTCACTCTTTTGATTCATAAACTCATGGTATTCCCAACATCTAGGCTCATACAAGTCGGAACCTCCAACAGTAATCTCTGCACCAGTATGTTTTCGATGAGTATAGTAGGCATCTTTTCCGGTTATCGTGCAAACAGCTGGGCAAATCTCAATCTTTGTTGCCCAAGGCATCATATCTCTAACTTCTTCAAATACATTTCCAGTTGCTGAAAGCTGCAGTGATGACACAACTATGGCGTGGCCTCTTCTAAAAAGATCTAGCAGGGCTTTAGCTGATCCATCTATCATAAAGGCTTCGTCAACAGCAATCACGTCAAACTTCTCCTCAGAACTGTTAATATATTCTAACATGTCTTCGCCGGTATTTACACCTATACTTGGTAATCTTCCGCCAGAATGGGTGGAAATCTCGACGTCAGAATATCTATCATCCATTATCGGCTTAAATGCAATAACTTTTCTATTTTGATATCTATAACGATCCACTGCAGCAAGCAAGCGTGTAGTCTTTGAGCCAAACATAGGCCCAGTAAAAATAATAAACTCAGGGTCTAGGGTAATTCTCATTTTACTCTTCCATAATCATCTTCTATTCTAACAGGTGTGTCTTGCTTATTATTTCCTATCTCTATTATTTGGCAATCTTTTACAGCTTTTATTCTATAGGGACATCCTGACTGGACAAGAAGAGTGTTTCCAGCAATCATCTTTTTCTCTCTAAGGGGGTGTGCAACTGGATCTGTAAATGAAAGCTCATCACCAAATAATACTTCTGCCTCTCCGGACAGTAAGAACAAGACCTCATTCTTTAACTTATGATATTTTAAGCTAGTTCTATGCCCTTCTTTTATATAGAGCATTTTTCCATGAACTCCGTTAAAACCCTGCCACGTTTCTTCATATCCCCAGGGCCTCTCTTCTCTTGCAGGCTTGGACTGAGAAACCCAGACTGACTTAGTGTGCTTTGGATCTTTATATACCGACATGTACTAACTCTCTATGTTAAGTATATGAGGAGTTCCCTCAAAGTGACCTGAAGATGTTTGAACTCCCCATTTAGAAACTATTGGCATATCAGAAAGCTTCTCAGCACCCATATACGACATGCCGCTTCTGATCCCAGCCTGTAGATCTCTAACAATATTACTAACAGGTGATTTTAGCAAGACAGTAGTTTTTACACCTTCTCCAACTGGGAGATCTTCTATTTCTCTATTATTTCTATCAACCATCGCAGAAACTGAAGCCATGCCTCTAAATACTTTATATTCATTTCCTCCTGTCGATATAACTTCCCCTGGCGTCTCTGGTGTGCCTGAAAACATGCTTCCGGCCATAATAAAGTCAGCTCCCGTAGCAAGCGCTTTTACTGCATCCCCAGAAGTTTTTATTCCTCCGTCTGCTATTATTTCAACACCTGCTCTGTCTGCTGCTTCTGCACATTCTAGTAAGCAAGAAAACATTGGCACACCGTGGCCTGTAATGACTCTGGTTGAACAGCAAGAGCCTCCACCAATACCTACCTTGACGCAGTCTGCTCCCCAGGCTGAGAGGTCACTGACAGCTTCTGGTGTAGCAACGTTTCCAGCAACAATGTAAATATCTTCTCCGAAACCAAACGTGTTTCTCATAACCTTTAGCATATGTCGCATCATTGTACTGTGACCATGAGCAATGTCAATAATAAAATGTCTTGCACCTGCTCTGTGAAGTGCTACTGCTCTTTGTATATCATCAGTATTTACGCCTAGTGAAACAAAACAATCAGCACCCGCAGACTTTACTTTTTTAAAATCTTCAACAGCTTGTGCAGTAGATACAAATCTATGGAGAGCTCCAACACCTCCGGACTCAAACATCGCAATAGCCATCTCGGGTCCTGTGATAGTATCCATGTTAGATGAAATAACAGGAACGTCAAGGCTAATATTCCCTATCTTAGAGGAGGTGTCTAGAGATGATCTAGACCTGCAATTGGTAATTTGAGGAATCAGGAACACGTCACTGAAAGTATAATAAGTTTTCATATTTCTAAAGATTCCACCATTGAACAGTTCTATCTAGTCCGTCCCAAAATCTAACCTTTGGCTCGTAGCCAAATCTTTCTCTCGCTGCATCTATGTCGGCCTGGGTATGCATTACGTCACCTGCTCGCCACGGTGCATCTTTAACTTCAGCATCTGGAAATTTACTTTCAAAATAATCTAAGATCTCTCTATTTGAAGTGCTATCTCCACATGCAATATTGTAAGATTCACCATTAAACTTTCCAGAAGCGTTCGCAGCAAGAACATTTGCCTCAACAGTGTTATCTATGTAACAAAGATCTCTTGTCTGACTCCCATCACCATCTGATCTCAGCTTTTGCCCTGTTTTAATTGCATTGCACCAAGCAGAAACTGCAGTGGAATAAGGAGAGTCACCTCGTTGACCAGGACCATATACATTAAAATATCTCAAGCAAACAATATCCATATCATACAGATCAGAAAAAACCTTTGCAATATCTTCTATTGCAGATTTTTGCCAAGCGTAAGGTGATTTAGGATTCTTTGGGCAGCTCTCAGATGTCGGCAAAGTATCAGCTCCGCCGTAAACAGAAGAAGACGAAGCAAAAACAAATCTATCGACACTGTTTCTGCAAGCTTCCATCAGCCTAACTGTCCCAGCTATGTTAACGTCTGTCGTTGCAGATGGATTCTCTACAGAATATAAAACTCGAGGAATTGCAGCTTGATGAAAAACAACACTGTAGTGCCTGTCTCTAATTCTTTCCAATATTTTTTGGTGAGCAAAATCATCCGATATGACCAAAACCTCATGCTCACTAGGAGACTCTGAGGTTATCTTATCAAAATCTGGAAGAAAAGAAGCATTTGGTAGTACCCTCATTTTTAGGCCATCGAGATTTTCCAAGTATCCATTTGACATATTATCAACAACTTCTACTGTCCAGCCCTCTTTGACAAGCCTTCTTGCCAAGTGAGAACCTATAAATCCGCAACCGCCTGTAACTAAACATTTTTTCATTTCATATACTCCTTTTAAATAATACAAAAATAAGATTATGGGTTAATGCCGCTCAAGATATGAGCAGAATTAAAATTTAGCCTGATTTGAACTTTTTCAATAGTAGTCAATTTTACAATCTTTTTAAATATCTGACTTGACAAATAGTAGATAAAATTCAGATCATGCTCTAACTTGTCTAGGACATCTGTAGATCTCATGACGATGTGTAAATCTAAAGTGTTGTCCCTGCACATAGCGTGGATTAAAGAGATGCAAGAGTCGTTTGTGTAGATAAATCTTCTAGAAGATGAAGTTTGAGATAGATTATACTCATTTTTACCTGCAATCTCATCATCTATTTTTTTAAGCATTCCGTGGAATATTTCTCCATAATATTCTCTCTCGCTTGGAAGGTTGAGAATATCACTAGATGCACCTTTGAACTGATTGTCTACAAGGAGTGTGAGCTGCATGCCTGTGCATTCGTTTCTGGGGCTGGCTGAAGAAAGTTTGCAAATCATGTTTGAGATGCCTTCAATTTGCATCTCTGATCTGGAATTGACAATCGATATCAATCTGTCTCTAGATCTTTCTGGAGAGGCGAGATCCTTGTCAGAAAGTAAATAAACGTTTGGTAGATTTATAAGAAAGCCTGCGTCTTCAGCAAAGGCATCGTAAACTCTTTTTAAAGAAGCTTCGTCATGAATCTCATCACCCCTCCTTTGAAATCTCTCTCTGATAATTTCCCACTCAGGAATCATAAGAATAAACAGATTATTTAAATTAAAAACCTCTCTTTTAAAATTGTAGTCAATATCGCCGAGATCACGATTGTACATCTTTCCAAATATTCTTCTAGATATCTGTGACCTATCCATTAGGTGCCACTGATAGCCAGTTAAACTATGTACGTTTCTTATGAGTGTGGTTTTTCCTGAACAATCAGGACCTTCAACAAAGATATTGTGCGTAGCTAGTTCTATCATCAATAATTGTACCTTGAAATTTTAAATTTTATCAAACGTTAATCTGTCTCATCTTGTATGATGATGTACTACATCCCCACGATTCAGTCGATGCAACCTCTGCAAGCCAGATTGTATAGAGATCAGGGACAACTTTAAACTTAGTCCACACACGGAGCCAGCAGCTCTCTGAGTTGTTATCACATACCTTCATCTTATAAAAAACTTTACCGTTCTTAGTCTGTTTTTCAATGATTTCTTGAATGCAGAACCAGACTACATCCTTTGATTTTCCTGAAAGAGCTGTGACAGGCCTGAGATTTGATTTATTTATTTTCTCCATGATTCTAGGCGGGAACACTAGGGCTTCATCGGCACCTGCCATTAGATCGACTGACATTCCAATTTTAACAGTACGAGGCCAATCTCTAGTCCCGGCAGTTTCTGTAATCAAGGTAGGTATATATTCTTTAACGAACCCCTGATTTTTCATGAGCCTCTTGTAGGCAGTCTTTGTCATGCCATACTTTCCCTTCTTTAGCTGATCATAGTTTCCAACAATTATATCGTGAAGCTGCTTGTGATTAGAAATTAATCCGCCTGCCATTTCCTCAAGACTAGAAAATGCTTCTACTTTGCACAGAGAGTCGAAACAAGTCGTGTTCATCTTAGAGGGCTTCCATTTATCTTGATCATCGAAAAGCACATCAGTGATCTTTTCGTACGGCCTGTTAATCATAATCTCGTCAACAGCCGCGTCACCCACCCCTTTAATTGCAGTCAAAGGTGGGACAAATCCTTGCCTATCCTCACTGTAGACCCAAACGTCCGAAGAAGCATTGATGTCAGGCGGAAGAATAGTATACCCTAGAGATTTAATTTCGCTAATAACTTTTCCAAACTTATTAGTGCCGTTCTGAGTCTGGAGGCACGTTGCAAGCCACTCCTTTTCATAGTAGGTGTGAAGCCATGCAGAGTAATAAGAATCAATGGCGTAAGACACTGCGTGTGATTTATTGAAGCCATACCCGGAGAAAAACTCAATTGTCTCATATAGCTTTTCAGCCCTTCCCTGATTCATCCCAGAAATTTCAACAGCACCATTGACAAATTTCTTTCTAAGATCTACCCTTTCTTGAACTTTTGCGGCGTTTGAGTCAAGAGACTTCTTGACCAAAGTCTTACGCATCTTATCAGATGCGCCCTTGTCAAAATTAGCTAGCTTCTGAGCCAAGAGCATAAACTGCTCTTGGAATGAGATAAAGCCGTAAGTTTCGCTTAGAATTTCTTCAATGACCGGATGGTCATACTGAATAGGGTTTCCTTCCTCAACAGACTTTTTAGCCTTCACATACTTGCGATGGACGCCCGCAGAAAGTGGACCCGGCCGATAAATTGCAGTAATGGTTGCCAGCTCCTCGATAGTTCTAGGCTTAGCAGACATGCAGAAGTTTCTTGCGCCCTGTTGTGTAAATTGGAATACCTGGACAAACCTACCTTTGTGATAAACATGCTCCCACACCTTTTGATCATTAAGTGTATTGTAACGACAGTTCATATTTTCATCAAAGAACTTTTGAATATCCGCAAATGTAGGTGCGGGATTACCTTGTTTTCTTAGAATGAGCCTGACACAGTCTTCGACCATTTTAAGTGTAGTTAGACCAAGAAAGTCAAACTTAAGAAACCCATTCGGCTCGAGATGTCTGAAGTTCATGCCCTCTGACCACGGGGTTTGCAGTTCCCCTCGCACCTTAATAACTGGCATGTATTTCTCAAGATCAGGGCAGATTAAAACACCGCCAGCATGACGCCCAATCGATCGAGATTCCATAAAAAGATTTTGAACATGCTCATTTACTTTCGGATATTTTTCCATGAAATCAGCATACTTTAAAGAATACTTCATACAATCTTCGTGAGTCAGAACATAAGTTGACCTTTCCTCATGGTCGCCCATTGCTTTGTGCATAACATCTTTCTCAAGGGTGTTAGTCATAGCATTGACCTCCCCAAAGTCGATGCCATAAAACTTAGACACGTCCTTGATAAGTGACTTAAGCTTGAGAGTATTAAAGTTTGAAACAGGAACAACTGCCTCTTCTCCAAAAAGCTCACGAGAAGCATCAATTAAAACATCTCTATCGCCAGCGTCAGTATCAATGTCTGGCCAGCCGGCCTTCGCTCTGTGCAAGAATCTTTCCCACAGCAATCCATACTTGATTGGGTCAGTCGTTGTAATGCCTAAAAGATAGTTGACAAGGGAACCAGCGCCCGAGCCACGACCAGGTCCAATAATAGTACTCTGAGATGCAAGATCAAAGACCTTGGTCATTGTTAAGAAATAGTTTTCAAAGCCAAGAAACTTGATATCATCGAGCTCCATCTTAGCTCTTTCGATATATTCAGGGCTAGTGTGTAGATTTTCATCAATTAGCGCCTTCTTGACCCTTCGTGCAAGCTGGTTAAACGCAGAATCAGTAGGTGTTCCGAATTTAGGTAGCTTGGCTTCCTCATCAAACCAGACATCTTCACATTGCTCCCAGGTAATATCATATGATCTTTCAATTGCGTCACAAATCATCTGATCTTTACCTGAATAAAAGTCGTAATTTGGAGCGTGTAGTTTGTATTCCTCCCACATCTGCTCTGCATTCTTCGGGTAAAGCTCACACTTTAGATCTTCAAAGGCTGGGAGCTTAGGCATTGCATCCCCTCTGGCACCCATTCTACCGAGCTTTCGGTATAGTTCGCGAGCCTCCCACATATCTCTACTATAATAGTGGCTATCAGCTGTTGCCACGAGCGGAATACCTGTTTTCTCATGTAAAGAAATTAGATGCTTATTTGTTTTGTGCTGCATAGACAAAGAGTTAAACTGGATCTCTAGATTGAAGCTATCTCTCCCGACAGCATCAATAAATCTGTCTGACATGTTTTCAAGATCTAGCATAATGTCTTGATCTGACCTTCCAAGCGCCTCACCTCTCGCAATTAGAGAAGCTGGGTAGCCTCCAATACAAGCAGTGCTTACGATCAATCCATCGCCGTGCATCTTTAAAAGATTATAGTCAATTCTCGGAAACCTATAGAATCCGTCAGTGTAGGACTTTTTAACTAGTGTAAAGAGATTCTGCAGACCTTTTTGATTTTTTGCCAAAACTACGAGATGATATCTACGCTTCCAGTCATTCTTTTCGAAATCGTTCTTAGTCTCCTCCTCATCCTCAATAACGAGGCCTCCCGATATTTCATCTTCAGAATTAATATCAGTAGACTCTTGTGCTTTTTTCTCACTACGTGCAGCGCGAACCTCTTCCCTATGTTTTTCATACGAAGCTCGCCATTCAAGCAAAGATGGTACAAAGTAAAACTCAACACCATAAACTTGTCTATATTTTCTTCCTTGCTTTTTTAGCTTCTTTGCATATGTGTGAGCATGAGCTAGACCGTTTCCATTTCCATGATCTGTTAGGGCCCAGGCATCCATTTCATTAGAAAGAACAAAATCAATGTGCTGGTCTGGATAACCTAGCCCATCATAAGGTGAGCCTGTGCCGCAGTGTGCATGCAATCCAACAAATCTCGACGGGGTAATCAGCTTTCCATTTTTTGACATATCTTATCCTTTATGTACATTATAACACAGACTAGCTGTGTTTACATGAGATTTTTTACTTAGCGTGCTTATCAGCAATTGAAAAAGAAGCCCATGAGTTAGGCTTTATTTTATTTTCAAAACCAGCAGACTCAACGTATCCTCTGATCGAATCACTGAAGCTAGAAGTAGCAGCTTGTGAAGCAGGCGGACTAACGTCTATGTGGACTTCTATTCCATCAAGACACATCTCTCTAAAAATTTCACCAACTTCTACAGATTTTTGAGTCTCGTAAAAGACTCTATGATAAAGTGATCCGAATTTTTTTGCCTTTACTTTCTGCCTAGTAAAGAAATATCGTCCGCCAGACTGCATTGCAGAGCCATGTAGGCATATCACTGTTGCAAATATAAAGCTTCCGCCATCTTTATGTGAGTCAGTTCCTATAAATATTTTTCCATTTTTGCCATGGTGATGGACAACTTCACATATAATATCATCAAACTCTACTGTTTTTCCAGATCCAGAAAACCACTGAGTGCCCATCAGAAACCTCTCAGCTATAAATATTTAAAATTTAAGAATCATTCAATTTCTTTATCGTACGGCTCGAAAAGAAGCTCATCTGCGTTATGAACTCTATCAAGATAATCTTCAAGCTGCTCAAACGTAGTGCATACCTTTACTCCGCTTCTTGCGAGCATCAAGTTAAACTTTGCTCCCGGAGGAAGACCGTTACAGAAATAAACAATAGGGATTTCTTTTGCGTGTGCATATCCAGCCTCCCAAATTGTTCCAATGTCCTTATCTCGCGTGTTAACAATTAGAAAGTCTGCTGTTTCAATGTGATGCAAATTTCCTGCAAACGTTTCATCCTGAACAGACTGTGGAGCATCAGGCGGGCAAACAAAAATTCGCCTTGGAGAAGCTAGATCAATCCAGTCACGGCTGTCACAAATTTCTTCAAGAGCTGATAGCTCTTCTGCTTGGACAGGATTAAACCACCCTGCAGCCAAGTATATCTTCTTAGTCATTATGTTTCCTTTGTTATAAGAATATCTTACAGTAGAAAATGCTACTGTTCATTTTTGTCAACTGTTGATCTTCTCTTATTTCTAGAATCAGCTATTGCACCAGTATTAAAAGATGGTCGATCAGTTTTTCCAGTACAGTAAGAGAGCTCTTTTTCCATCTTGTCAGTGTTCCAGCCTCTCTTTTTATGCCTTTTTATCTTAGAAGTAAGCCTTCTAACGTGCTGATTTTGTCTTTGTAATTTAGATCCCATTTACTTTTTCCTATTTTTTGAAGACAGGTCTTTTCTTTTTGATTTTGATTTCTTTGCAGGTGCCGTTTCTTTGATCGGATACCATGACTTTACTTTGAATCTAGTGCCGCCTGGTCCGCATCTCCTGATTTTTACAAGAAGCTTGTTATCAGGATCTGTGCTGAGGAGGCTGTTCTTGTAGGTGCTAGCTGCCTCATAGCTCTCCAAGACCTTTTCTGTTTTCCAGCTTTTTGAAGCTACAGTCATTTAGAATGTCCTTTATATTCTTCTTCTAGAAGGTTTATTTCATCAAGCGTTTTATTCCAATATTGTCTAAACTTGGTATTTCCATCTACCTCATCTTCAGGCGGGGCTGTGCCGTTTAGATCATATCGATATCCCTGATAGATAGTGTCATCTGGATGATATTCAATGTGCTGATCGCTCTCGCTGTCAGGCCAATAAAGATTCGTACCTGTTCCTGATCTTACGTTCTTAATATAATGCCACGCAGGTGATGTTAAAGTCTTAGTCCCAATAACAGCACTTGCCTCAGGGAGAACTCTAATAATTTCAAGTGCCATCTTGGCTGCAATCAAGTTATCAACAGAAGGCTGAATTTGCTTGTCAGCTCGCTGCTTAACAAATCCGATAATATCCTTTAGATTAAATCTACCATAATAGAAAGTTGACAAGCACTTTGGCAAAATTGTTCGAGCATCCATCATTGAAATCTGTCTGGTGTCAACCATGTCAGCATAGAGCTGCTTTGCATCTTCAACGTGCCGCTTCCATCGACGATATAGATCTGGACTATTTTCAACGGCACTAGGAACTAGACAGGGTTCGTGATGAAGAAATCTATCGCCTGTGCACTGCGCTGCCCAAGAACCTGCTCTGTGTCTAATCAAATGAGTTACAGTTTGAAGATCAATTCCTGCAAACTTGAATGTAAAGCTAAAAATCTCCATCGGGGTCGGCAATGCTCTAAAACAAAGAACATCTTCAAGGTTTTCACTTAGCTCGCTTTGGGACACACCTTCAGGATTAGTAAAGTCGGGCGTGTCAGCCCATGTAGCCTTGACATATCGCCAGGCAACATCTCGCATCTGCTCAGCAGTCGGATGATCAACTAGCTCAACCTGTAGAGCATCGAGATCATTTAGAAATTCAGTAGTCGGATCTTCATCAAACCTCAAGGCCATAGGAAGATTAACAGGTGTCAGGTTTTTGTTTTGTGGCAATTTAGCCCTCCTTTAGATTGTGTACTAGATTATAAACACTGCTTGTGTCATTGTATAGCTGAACTTTTGAAATATTTTTTAACTCTTGATTATAGCTTTTTACAGGAGAGAGAACATGAACTCCGTGCTTGGCGTATTCTGACGCGTGCTTGGCAGAGTCATCAATTGCGCATACAACCCGGTCAGCATCGTAGAAATCTTTTTGAACAAGCCATCTAAATTTCTCAGGTGAGAAATCAAGGTGATGGAACTTTACACCTGCGTGATGAGCCCAGTAAAATGTATCATGCAAGCAAGTAATATTATCCTTAGGTCTGGCAGTAAGTATTTGAACCCAGAACCCTTCATCATACAGCCTATTCACAGTTTCTATCATCTCTAGATTAGGGCTAATTCTTCTAAGGCCTCCGTCTAAGATAAAATCTTGAAAAACTGCCTCAGGTAAAAAACCTGCCTCTTTAACCTCTTTTGTGCTGTAGTACTCTGTAGATTCTGGGTTGGCCTGGATTCCCTTGTTTTCCTGTAGCCATGATGTAAAGTCTTCTCTAAAACAGTTTATTACATCATCCATATCAACAACGACGACAGGCTGGCCAGACCACTCATTCTTTTCCATTTCATATCGCATGTGAAGAAACAGATCTTTATTCCAAAACGCTTCTACGAAATCATTCGTGTCAATGTCCCACATATTTAAAGTTGCCAAAAGATATCTAAAGGTATCAATTGACTTATAAAGTATCCTACGCTTGTCAACGTCTTGCTTGACAAGCCGGTGGTCCTTGAAATTCACAGAGTTGGCAAGATTAGTTACTTCAGCGTGCATGGCAAGAGAAAAAGATTTTGTCATCTCCTGCCTCTCTAGATCTGTAAGATCTTCATTCTTAAAAAATAGATCAGAAAATTCTTTCTGTCTTTCAAACATCTTGTCAATTGTGGACAATTGGACCTCCTAAGGCTAGAAAATATTATAACTCATGCTCTGCGGGTTTTACAATTTAATATCCAGAATTTACTCTCTCTCTGATTATCTGATCTTTCTTCTCATAAGCGTCGAACAATTCTTCATCTGACACACCAACGAGCACGAGTACAGATAGAAAGTAATTAAATGCATCAACTATCTCTTCAAGAAATTCATCTCTATTAAACTCGGTTATCTGAGTAGATCTATGAGGTTTCCAGTTTTTGAGATGTTGCAAGGCTTCAAACATTTCCTCAACACCCCGGAGTGCCATATCTCTAATGTGCTGTTGAGACTGTTTGTCTGAAAGGTCAACTGGCCATGACGGACTTATTTCTGGATCTTTTTCTCTGATCTTGTGCATGAAGCTTTCTCTCAGAGAAAACATTCTAGCAAGTTTGTCGTGACTCATTTCAAAAACCTACTCATTCATATTTGCTATATCGTCTTGGAGCTTCTTTAAACTTGCATCGAAGACCTCAAGATATTCGGAAGTAGGGTCTAAAGTGCCCGGGTTTTCCTCAGAAGGTGTGATCTTCATCATTCGCAGGTTGTCAACAACATCAGTTCCCGTAAGAATCGCTAGTTGTACAAGCTTAGCAACCTGGCCAATTGTTTCATCAGATAGTCTATATTCCATTTTTTCTCCTATTTTTGAACAGACGGAACCCAGTGGGTTGTTCTATTGTCTTTAGTTTTTTCTTTAACAACTTGATTACCAGCTGGATCTTTAGATTGATTATATACAATAAACCTTGAGCCGTATTCCCCTGTTTCATCATTAAATCCAGAATAGGTCCTAATTGTAGCTCCGCCTGAAGAAAAGCTTTCTTTCATGACATTCCTTATGCTCTCGTTGAGCTTGGCAATTTCACTATCGGAAAGGGATTCGATTGTCCTGTGGGGAGACAGCTCTGCAAGATAAAGAGCTTCAGCTTTGATATAGTTTCCTACACCCGCTATCGCTCTTTGATTCATTAGAACTTCAGGCAATGTCTTCTTCTGATATCTTCTCATAATCTTTAAAAACTCAGAGTCAGGAACATCAGCAGCAAGCATATCAGGCCCGAGAGATCTAAGCTTGTCTACGAGGAGCTTACCATCATCTACAAACTTAACTGTTCCAAAATTACGCTGATCATTAAAGAATATAGACCCATCATCAAGTACAAATTCAATCCTGCTGTGCTTCTTTTTTTCTTGAGACCACCCGCCTGTCATCCCAAGAGTATTCCAGATAGACCACTTGTTTTTTAAGATTATAAAAATAAACTTACCATGGACTCCTGGGCCTGCAACTTGAACAGGCAATTGTGCACAAATCTCATCAAAATTTTCGGGAGGTTTCTTATCATATCTTCCGCTCAAGATTTTAATCTCTTTCAAGGTTCTTAAAGAGATTCTCTCAGCTAAAGATTCACCAATTCTTTTTACTTCAGGTCCTTCAGGCATTTTTGAACTTTATCTCCTATGTGTGTATTATATAAAAGGTAAGGTCTTTGTTCAATGAAGCGTATAATCATATCAGATACGCACATCGGTACTAAATTTTATAAAGCTGATGAGCTTCTATCTTTTCTTGAATCTTCAGAGTGTGATGAACTCATCTTAGCAGGAGATATTATTGACTTCATCAAAATCCCAGTCTTTACAGAGAGGTGTCTTCAAATTATCAAAAAGATGGGAGAGGCAAAAAGAGTCATCTACGTTGTTGGAAACCATGACGAAGGTTTACTCGGGGTTGTTGGTAAGAAAGTAATGGGTGTTGAATTTGTTAAAAGGTATGAATTTGAAGAAGAAGGTAGAAAGTTTAGAATAGAACATGGTGATGCTTACGATAAGGGTGCGTTTCACAACAGAGTGTTTGTAAAGTTTCTATCAGTCATACAAAATATGCTTGAGTTTACTTTTAACTTTGACTTCACAACATGGTGGACTTCGATACAAATTAAGAAACACAAACTTAGATCTATAATTCATATTCTAAGACACCACCCAAAAATTGATGTTTTTATCATGGGACACACACACATTCCGGAAGCACTAATTTGGGTTGACGAAGACCAAAATATTAAAACTTACATCAACTCAGGAGATTGGGTCACCCATCAAACTTATGTTACAGTAGATGACGGGGTTGCAAGGTTAAGAAAGTTTAATGATACACGCTAAGACAAAAGCTCTTCTCGTATAATCTCGATTACCCTTGATTCTTTAACAGACATGGAAGAGTCATAGGCATCGTTCTTTATATTAGAAAGCTTTTCTAGGCTGCCATTTCTTCTTAGAACTTTAAAAGCAATATTTCCAGTAGAGTATTGACCCTTTCTGGTTCTCAGGCCAGACCTTCGCATTCTCCTAATCTTTTCCTTCACTTTTTCTGATAGCCTAATAGTCTCTTCTGGGCTCGAATCCATCTTCTCGAGCTCAGCAATTTGCCTCATAATCCCAGCAGCTTTCTTTTTGACAGCATCAAAGCTAATCTTCTCCCCCTGCTCGTCAGGTGGGATCCTGATCCACTCACCGTTTAAAACTGAATACAGCCCAGTTGAAACATGCTCCTCACCGGCATTCTCGACATATATCTCAACGTCGTACCCTTTGACTTTAATATCATGCCTAAGATTCCATAGAGCAGCAGCGGAATTAAAATATCCCTCAACTAGATCCTGATCTTCATCAACTTCTGAAAAATTCACTATGATGTGAAGATCAACATCGGAATATTTTGACCAATTATAGTTTGCCAGAGATCCGGTGAGACGGATGTCTTCTGGTTGAAACTCTACATCGAGCCCATCTACGAAACTTTCGGCGACTCTTAGAAGAGCTTCTCTAACATCATCATGCATGGCGTCATCAGAGCTCCACACTCTTTTTTCTAGGGAATCATTAAATGAAAACCCGTCCACCTTAACATCACGTGCTGCTATCTCTCTTACAAGCTGTCGCAAGAGTCTCTTGGTATCAGACATGTAAATAAATATTTCTACATGTCCGATATATCAGAACTATATTTTTCCTTTAAAAAGTTGTGATAGTTTACCAGAGCACCGTCTTTTGGTTCAACATCCCTCCACTGGCCCATACAGAAGATTAGATATGCATCCGAAGCATACTTTCCGATCCCATAGAGAACGTCTGGTTGATCTTTCCATTCTTTTAACAGGTAATCATTAGACATTCTAACCAAGCTAACAGAGCGTCTCCTAGACAATCCTAGCGGCTGTATCATCTCCTCTATGTCTTTAGGATCTGCTTGAGATGCAGACTGAGCGTCTGGATACTTTGAAAAAAAATCCCACATGAAAGGCTCCGACTGAACTCTTTTGGTTAGGTTGCAAAAGATACAAGCAACAAAGATTCTCCAGGGATCTTGCCAGAGCTGCTCTTGAATCAAATTATAAGGTGATTTCGGAGGTTTCCACATATAAACATTATAATATTAATTAAGAATCTTTACACGAGCTCTAAGATTTTAACCGCTTTCTCACCCAGCTAAGAGATTTTCCAGGACGGCCATCTTTCCGGGAGCGTCTGACAGCAGCGCCTGGTGCAGTCCAGCCCTTCTGCTTGACAAAATTAATTACAATTGTCTCCTTTTCTTCCTCAGAGACATGCCACCAAAGCCAGAAAAGAGTCTCTTTAACTTGGACAGTATCTTTAACATATTTTTCTGACTGTGTGGCTAGCATTTGAATTATCTCTTCTGTAGAAGGAATCTCTATATTGAGATCAACAGCAGCCATTAATACACGAGAATAGTTTTCGCTTGCGTAAGACTCAACAACCTCTTCGTATATTCTTACTAGCCGAGCCTTTTCCTCTTCATCCTCAAGCTTTATTAGCCTATCAGGGTGCGTCTTGAAAGTAACTTTCCTATAGAGTGTCTTTGCCCAGGGAGGATGAGATACACTTTTAGCTGGCAAGTCTTCAGTTTCTAAATCAGGTTCAGCTTCTGAGAAATCTTTTGGAGAAGAGTCTGCTCTCTCTTCTTTTTGATCCGTCTCTGCATGTGACTGCTGCTGATAAGCTCCGTCAAAATCCTTGTCGTACACGTTGAGATCATACTGTATCTTTTTTACTCTATTAAAAAACTCAGTCTTTGCATGATCGTGGATCTCGATGGCCTCTTCATACTCTGCTTTAAAGAACTTTACTTTATAAACGTTCTTCTTTACTTTTAAATCTGACATATCCGATTCTCTATCGGATATAAATATTACAAACTTTTCTGAACGAGCTTAACATATGCATATGCTTGTTCAAGGTATAGTCTTTGCTGATTAAGTCTGCTAATTAAATTATCAATAGCTATGCCCTGCTCCTGAACACAGCCTAGTGATTTTAAATCTACCATCTCTCCTTTTGACTGAAGGTCTTCTGCAGACTGACGACACTTTTCAGAAAGAGAATTTAACTGAGCCCTAAGCAGAACAAGTGTATGATCGATCGATGATCGTGCAGCTGAGATTTCCTCAGATAAAGAAATGTGCGTAATAGTGTTTGACATGAAGTTATACTATTACGCACATTTAAAAATGTTTATATCTTTTATCTGATCCAGCGGCCTGCCACCCAGACGCGCTTACCTCGTCTCACTTCCCAGTGACCAGGAACCCACCTGGCATTGTAGTGAGGCTTTCGAGGAGGAGGGCCAGCTCGGTGAGCACGATAGGAAACTCCATGCACCGGGTGGCGCCAGTATCCAGAAACCCACCTTACACCTTGCCAATGGCCTGAGACCCAGTTCCATCCGACAGTCACAGTCACACCTGATCTTGGATGATGCTTTCCGTGAGCATAGCTAGCTGGTGCCATTAAAAAGAGACCAGCAATACATACAATAGCTTTCTTCATTTGTTTTCTCCTGTAGCAAAGGCTACATATATTATAAGCTTGAAGGGCTGCTTTCATTCAATTTTTTTTAAAAAAGTCAGCTTTATTTTTGAAAAGACTGACGTGCTGTTTCAAAAACATCAACAACTAGCTGGACTGGCCAGACAGGAGACATAACCACTCTTCTCTTGTAATAAGATATGGTTTCATTATTTACTCTTATTGCGTCTCTTGATCTGTTTTTTTGTCTAACACTTAAAGCCAACCTTAGGGATGATATAGACTCGGTGAGCCGAGAAATAAAAATTACAGCGTAAGCGGCTATAAGCAGCTCATGCATTATTTTTTCTCTCTAGTTGTAAATGCATCTCTAATTATCTTTCTAAGCTCATTCTCATTTAGCTCAGACAGGGAGACAGATCTTTTTGAAGACCTTTTTGCTGTAGTTCTTTCAGGAGGCGCCTTCTGTTGTGGAACTGGTTTAGGAATAGTATCGGCCTCTTTCCTGGACTCATTGTGTATGACTCTAGATTTTTCAACCTTTCGAACAGGAGAGGAGAGCAAAGAAGCAGATGCAGTTACTCTTGGAGCTCTTTTCTTTGGAATAACGGCTTCTGCAGTAACTGTAACAGCCTTTTCAAAATTAACAGACAGACTCAGTGGCTTAAATATTCTATCATCTACAATGACTTCAAGATCGGTCTTGTATGTCCCTTCTTTGAGAATCTTGTCCATCGGAGGTATGCTTACAGTAACCTCACCCTGAGTATCAACAGTTCCTGGAAAAGTATAAGACATTTCTGGGCCTTCAATCATTAGCCTGCAAGAAGACTCCCCGGGACGAGTTCCCTCTACTTTGACCATAAAACTAAGCTCGTTATCAGAGTCAAGCTCAAGATCAATTAACTGCATCAATAGTCTCCTTTTTTAACTTTGACTTCAGATATAACTATTCTGTAAGGCGAGCTATTTACAGAAGTAGTTTCCATGCCGCTAACCGTCACTGTCGCTTCGTGATCTTCGTAGAACTCTGTAATTAGAAGCTTTGAAGAGGGGAGTGAAATTTCTTCATTATTTACAGCAAGCAACATTGCTCTGACCCTATAGAGTTCAGGTATAATCTCAGTAATTCTTTTGGCGCCGTTACCGACTCTTCTGATAACCTTTTTAATTACCTCTACGATTCGACCGATGAATCCCCTGGCTATCAAGCTAGAAGGTGTTGCTCCGGGCCCGAGACCCCTGGTGACTGTAAAGCCAGGCACTATACGCTCCCAGTTCCTACTAGCCTTCTCTCAAATAGCTCGTCTATTGACGCGACTCCATTTCTATCGAACAGCTTAAATCTAGCAATCTCTGTTGAGTTATCATCCTGATAGAAGGCCATCTCTTTGTTTTCTTCGTCAATTTCCCATCGACCGGTGTGGATATAGCGTGCCATTTTTTGATCGATCTTCACTTCTTCGGTTGCAAAAACACTAGAGTTTCCGCTAACTGACCAGACGATAGATCCGCTAAACTGCGTTGAAAGATCAAGCTCAACACCGTAGAGTCCGGTTGAAGAGCCTAGCTCATAGATTCCAGAGTTTGTGGAGGAAACTTTCTCTACACCCTGAGTATCATATAAGGCATATCTAATGCTTCCCGATATTCCTCCCAAAGAGCCTCCGAGATTAGCTGTTTGTAAAACTTTCAAACCTTTTCACCTTTATCCTCTGCAGCCCTGACATGTCTCATTTTCTCAGGCCTGTCTCCATGACTTCTGCTTTCTGCAGAAAGATCAGCACCTGATTCTATAGCCGAAGAGACTCTCTCCTCAGCCTCTCTAGCATGCTGTTCTTGCTCGGCTTCTTTCAGCCTTTTCTCAAGGGTTGCCTTAATATAGTTTAAAACCTCTTCTACAGAAGCCTCTCTTCCCTTTACCTGTGAAAAAATAGCGAGGCTGTTAGAGAATTTAAAAATTTCATCTACAAGTAGTTGAACAAATAGTGGAATTACATTTTCGCTAGCTTTTTCAGACTGAGCATGTCTATAAAATCTCGTAGCTGCAGTTTCAACAAAGCTTCTCAGAGAATTTTCAGAACCACTTAGTGATATCTGCTTTTGAGATGAATCTTGTAAAAGTGCAGTTCTATATTTTTCAAAGCTTTTTACAAGCTCAGATATTATTACAAGTTCTTGATCGTTCAACTTTACCCCCATATTATTAAAATATTACGTCAAATAATAAAAAAATCTCCCGGTGAAGTAAATCACCGGGAGATAAGGTAGACTAAAAAGCCTATTAATTTACATTGGGCTCTTAGTAAAGATAACAACGTCGTCTGGCTCGAGCTGGAACGCGAAGTTAATCGTCGTCACCAGTGAACCTTCACCGCTATAATCTCCACCACCTGGGACGTTAGCCGCAGATGCCATCAGCTGACCGTTAACGAAGACATCAACCAGAAGGTTGTTGTTATCTCCGCCGAAGTCAAACCCAGTTACATCGAGAGCTGACCCGGATGGGACAGAGCCTGTAATTGTAGTTACAACCTTAGAACGTGAAGAGCTAGATCCACTAAGTAGAACTAATCCGTCATGATACAGCTGGTCGTTGAGAGCATACAGCTTTTTGTTAGGTGCAGTAGGATGAGCAATATTGTTAAACAATATCGGAGATTGAATTATTTCAATGCTGTCGTTCTGATCTCCACCCTTGAGCTGAACACCGCCACCGGCGCCTGTGCTAGCATCAAGAAGGATAGCATCAACATCATCCTGAGCAGCAGTCACCAAGAAACGGCCACCTGTGGTAGCACTTATAGAAGTCTGACCACCGATATTCAATGCAGCAGCTGATCCGATATCAGTTCTCTGAGAACCGGTTATTTGGATATAGCCCGCGTTGAATGAGCCTGATGCTGTGTTACCTGCATCGATGTCAACACCAGTGTCAACATTACCAGCTCTAATTCGGATGTTATCACCCTTTGTTTCACTGTATAGTGCAACCAAGCTACCGGTCACCTCTACTTTGACACCACCATCGATTACAATTTCACCATCAACTTCACCGAAGATCTTGCCTGCACCTCCAACAAACTGAATTTCATTGTTTGCAGGGAAAAGGAGTGATTTTTCAGAAGAGTCAAATCGTGCGATCTCTGCATTGCCGGTGGCAGCATCTTCCCTGAAGATGATGTCCTTGCTACTTGCCTGTGGCTGTAAGACAACGTCAGTTGAAGAATTGCTAATCTTGAGTAGTGATGTACCACCATCAAGGAACTCGAAATCTCCGCCATCAGCATCGAGCAAGATATCTCCGCCAGCGTCAACAACGAATTGAGCACCAACAGAAGCTGTTAGTGATTGCTGGGCAGTTATCACCATACCCTGTGCAGCTACATCAATATGATCGTTTGCGCTATCAATCTCAAGCTTATCAACGCGAGTGTTACCACCTGCGAGAGCGAGAAGATTGTTGGTTTGAGTCATGGTGAAATCACCATCATCAAAGTTGATTACCGCACCTTCCGCAAGGAAGAGATCTGACCATCTTTCATCTGAGTCACCAAGTGATGCGCCATCATCAGTTATGGGCTTAAGGTGACCAGTCCTAAGAGGAACACCTGCAACAGCATTACCCATTGACTGAGATGTCGGAGATGCAAGGAATGTTGCAAGCTCAAACTCTGATCCGTCATAGCTTAGGGCTGGTAGTGCACTATAGGAGTTAGCTCCGCGAGCAAAGATTAATGCTCTATCACCGACATTGTTGAAGTTGAGAGTCGCAGCAGAACCAGAGACACCTAAACCGATAATCGAGTCTTGAACGACCAGGTTTGAAGATGAAACTGTTGTTGTAGCTCCTTGAACTATCAGATCTCCGGTGACTACAGCATTACCAGTAACGTTAAGATTATCGGCAACCGTTGTCTCGGAAGTAGTGTGACCAATTGTGATCGGAACTCCGGATGTAGCAACACCAAACTTAATACCGTTTGAAGTATCAGTCGTATCAATCGTAACTGCGCCAGCAGCGTCGATATCAATAGCACCCGTTCTTGTCTCAATATCAATAGTTCCGCTATCAGCCTTGAGATTAAGACCTGCTGAACCTGAAACTGTTAAAGCACCAACAGTTGTTACGTTTGAAGCACCAACACCGTCGATTGAGAAGGTGGAGGTTGAATCAATTGTAACTGTAGCAGAATCGATATCAAGAGCACCTGCATCAATGTCAATGACTGAATTTGCATTTTCATTAGCATCGAGATGGATAGCTGTTCCACCAGTGTGGTCACCCTTAATAACAACCTTGTTATCAGCGCCGTCGGCAGTAATAGATACATCGCCATCAGCGGTGTCTATAGTAATTCCAGTTGCAGCGTCGATATCAATAGCACCGGCAGTAGCATTAATATCAATTAGACCCTGAGGTGCCGTGATGTCAATCTCACCGTCACCACCCTGAACAGAAACGCCGTTTGCACCGGAAAGTACAAGAGAGCCACCAAGAGTTGTAAAGTTAGAGTTACCAACACCGTCGAGTGATATTGCACCTGCAGATGAATCTATTGTGATAGCACCTGAAGAGTCGAAATCAATGTTTCTCGCACTAGCAATGTTAACATCTCTATCATCGTCTACAGAAAATATTGTAGTGTTATTTTCTTGAATTATAACGCCTGTTTTACCGTCAAGCGTAAGTGCACCATCTGAAGTTGCAACCTCTGAGGCTGCTCCGGCATCAACTGTAAATGCCCCTGCGGTATCTACATCAAAAATACTTGTACCAAACGTTCCCTCTGCACTGTTAAAGACTTCATTAGAAGCTTTACCGTGAATTCTCTGAACTGCAGCGGCGAGGGCACCAACTATATCCTGTAAATTGGATCCAGTTAGAGATGCTGCAGCGACTGGCGTAATGTACTGACCAACTTCATTTTTAATATTGACAGCTGATCCTGTAACTTGCGCCAGGGTTATCTGTGTTCTAGCCATTTTATTTTCCTATATTTAAAAATTGTTTTTCTTAAAAAACTAAAAAACATTCTTTAAAATCTTACTGCACTTAACTGACTAGACTTGACCTTTAACTTTACTAATAACTATTATCAAATTAGTGAAAAAAAAATAAAATTAACCCTTATAGAGAATCTTTTTCAAAGACCTCAGGTGATTGTCAAATTTACAAAACTCACTGTTGACAAACTCTAAGGCTAGAGAAAATGCTGTCTCTTCTGGATCAAAAAATATAAATTCAAACTTTCCACCCGGCGAGCGTCGAGCATCTTTCAGCTTAAGATCTCTCATCATCAAATATACTGCCAGCGGAAGATCTGAGGTTGTGTATATTTTTTGATCTGACATTTAGGTTCCTTTTCAATTATATGTATGGCGAATTCAAGTCACTTTGTTATAAATTGCTAAAACGAGACTATTAACCTCAGGAATAGAAGCAGTTGTAAAAAATACATTACTTCCTGTGACAGAATAATCTTGAAAAGTGTGAATTCCAGAAGGTGTCTGAAGCTGACCGTTTACAAAAACAGAGACTTCGGAAGTAGAAAAGGGTGTGCTTGCAAGAGTAAACAGTGTATTTGACCCGTCAGCATTGCCTGATAGCTTTTCATTAAACACCATTTCCTTGTTGGTTTTAAGGCTCCCTGAGATAACAACGTCACCTCCGAAGACTGCTGTCCCTCGCGTAGATGTTCCGACAGAGCCCACAGTACCAGATACAAAAAAGTTTGTATCTGCACCGGGAACAGGCTTTCCGCCTACAGTGAACGTTCCAGTTACACCGACATTTCCTGAAAACTGAGATCCTGAAATCGTCGCAACAACAGAGTTGTTAATACCTACAGTATAGTTTCCACCAGCGCCGCCATCTGTAGTAGTAATTCCCGTGCCAGCAGTAAAAACTCTTTCATTTGCCAGAGATCCTGTTGCACTGAGGACTAAATATTGAGCATTCCCGTCGCTGGCACCTGACCCTCCAGAGGAACCGGAAGAAATAACCTCTTCAGCCATTTTACCAATATAGGTGAATGCTTTAGCGTGAGCAGGAATCTTGCTAGCGTCGTAGTCTTGTAAAAAGAGTATGCCGTTATAGAAATCAACATTCCAATCAATATTATCAAGAAGAGGAATCTCATCTCCAATGCCACCTGATCCATCATCTTTGAATATTTTAATAATATATGGATTAGGAGAGTCTTGGGAGAAAAACGGAGGCACTATCTGAACAGCACCGAGCTTTTCGTGAACTAAACTGCCGTTGTCAAAAGAGCCGTTACCTTTTCTTGGGTTGGTAGAATTTGACTCATAGTCTGACGGGAAGACAAACTTATAAGCATGAGGACCCGAAGACTGAGAAGACTCTCCTGAATCAGAACCGCCGCCGCCTCCGGAACTATCAGCATCGTATGTAGTTCCTGTTAGAACCTGAAGTGTAAAAGGGACATACTCAACAGTAGCATCAGAAGAATCATCAACACTTGATGTCAGATAGAGAGTTGTTCCAGGACTAGTTGGAATTGACTGACCGAATATAAGAGATGTAGCGGCCTGAATGTTTGACCCAATAATCTCCTCACCATCAGTTTTCAGGTTCGAAGTATGGGCTTTTCCTAAAAGCTTCTTTTGTGCAAAGAAAGTTGCCGAAGTATTACTTTTTCCAGCCATCCTAGCTCCAGCTCACGCTTATCTCTGAGATGTAGCCTGTCCAGTTCTTGTCAGCAGATATTCTTATTACAAAATACTGAGCACCCGAGACAGTGCCATCAACAGTCAGGCCGTTAAACGTACAAGTATTTGTAGCACCCCCAGAGTCTATAGTTGCATCCAGGTCGCCTGACAGACAACCGTCTCCTTCACTTGTATTTCCAGATCCTTCTGAAGGCTTTCCAAGATCAAGAAATCCAGATTTTCCAGGTATTGCAACCTCAACAAAAACGTTTTTATTAGAACCTAGAGTACCTTGATTTGCACCAGTCTTCCCGACTATTATGGCATCTCCTTTTATAACTATTGAAACACTTGGTCGATCATTTGTTGTATTGTTTAAAAATCCTCTAAAATATTCTCTTGTAGCAACGCCTAGAGCTGAGTAGTTAACGTTTGAATCTGGCCCGTCAAGGACACCTCCTTGACTATAGTTTCTAAAGTCTCCCTTATTGCCACCATTGAACGGACTTACTAGGTACCCATCATAAAGCATCAGACCGACATAGTACCCGGGAAAATCTGAATTATCGTTCAATGATCCTGAAGAAGACCAGTTATACACATCAGACGAAACATGTGCCTGAGATGTGTAGCTTCCGCTTTGTAACCTAAACCTCTCACCATTAAAATATTCTATAGTGTTTGCATTTGAATTATCACTAGCAGAATAAACATGGAGCACAGAAGACGTCATGACAGTAGTAGTTAAGTTTGTCTTAAGCGGATGATCAAATACAAGCGATCCCGATGTGTAGTAGTGAGTTGAGAAAGTTCCACTAAGAGATTTTGACTGAGAGAATCTTATAGTTCCGCTGATGTGAACATCATTATTTTGAGAGTTTGTAGTTGTATTTAGATTTTGTAAAGCTGCTGTTGAAGATGCGTCTGTTTTTGTAGAAGATAATCCAGTACCTGACTGTATTAGCTTAACCCCTGTAGCATTTGTAAGATTTGTAAAAGATATGGCAGTGCCACTATCTGAAAATACGTTTTTATAGAGATTTGAAATTTTTGCTTCTACACTTCCGCTTGGTTGAACAAAGTATTTTACGCCACTAAGCTGGAATATGTTATCGTCTTTAAAAGGCTTCAGTGTTAGACTAGCAGCAGAGAGGGCATCGTTATTATTGTCATTAACCCATTCAACATAGTTTGTCTCTCTGTCTGTACCATGGACAGTATGAATTACTCTTGCGTAGTTCCACCCATTGCGCTGATCTGCTGTGTGTACCCTATATTTTCCTGTCCTATAAATTTCTAAGAAATAGGGAACACTATTGTCAAACTCAGAAGGCCTCCACACACTCAGATCAAAAAATCCCGATCCATTTGAATTTAAAGAATTTCCTGTTCCTGAGCCTGGCTCTCCAGATCCGACAAGATTGAAAGACCCAGTTATTTCGACTGTGTGAACTACAGCACCATTCACTTCAAGCTTCAAAGACCCGCTGTTGGCATCAGAAAAAGAGTTTGCAACATAATCAGGTGAATTAGCAGAGACATCTTCATTGAGATCTCCTTCTATGGAAGTATCAAGAGCGAAAACTGATCTTCTAAGATTGTTTGAAGAAGCAGCAGTCTGATAAAGTCCATTAAGATCAACAGCAGATTCAATCCCTGCAGAGGCTGCTACATTTGCATATCCTGATATAGATTTCGAAGACCCAAATGATAGGTTGCAATCTGTTCCGTCATCATTGCAATCAATATCATCGAGATCAGGGACAGCACTAATTGTACCAGTACCTGCACCAAAAGTAACTGTTATCTGACTTATGTTTCCAGTCCAAGATGTATCTGCTTCAACTCTTATACCTATGTGCTCATTGTTCCCTATGCCTACTGTCCCAAGACTAGCAAAGTTAGTAGCATTTAAACTTGAATCAAAGGTGGCGACATTTGCTCCGTCGTTGTCACTATAGGAATCTAGTACGAAAGCTGAGGCCAGATCTAACCAGCCCGTGCTTCTAGTTCCATCAGACGGGAACTTAACGAAAACTCTTATTCTGCCACTATTTAGCGCAGTGCCTGCAGTCACTATAGTGCTTGAACCGTTTATGGCAATTGACAAGTCATACTTTGTAGACCCGGTCTCATTCTTAAACCATCTGTAGAAAGTTCTTTGTCCAGACTGGCCAGAATAGCTGGGGTTCTCTGCAGGAGAAAATCCAAAGGGTCCGCCCTCAGAGTTGTCTCTAAAATCTCCTCCGTTTATGGTGTTCAAGGGAGAGTAAAGCTTTTGATCGTAAAATTGTAGACCGTTTGTATGCCCTCCGTTTGATGATGACATATGTACGGAAGAATCCCACTTGTTAGAAGAATCGGTAAGGGAGGCTTGGGTATCATATGCACCGCTTATAATTCTATAATCTTCTCTTCTAAAGTTCTCAACAAGAGCTGTTGAATTATTTGAAAGGTCGTACATCAAAATACCAGCAGCAGAAGAGACACCGGCAGATGATAGATTTGATTTTAGGGGGTGGGTGACATTAACACTTCCTGTAACGGATCCGCTTATAAAGTAATCTGCAGTTACGGGAGCAGAACTAGTTAAATGAAGAACCTTTGTGTGATCTTCAGATGCACCCGTATTTATTGTAGGCTTTGACTGTGTTGCAAAAGTAAGAGAGGCTCCCGATACAGATGTAGCATTAGTAGTGGAGTTAAAAGATATGCTATTTGTATCATATACATACTTGTAAGCGTTAGTTACTCTTGCCTTGTACGTTACGTTTCCACTTCTAAAGTACTCAATTCCAGAAAGATGAATGCTCCCGCTTCCTTCGAAGTCAATACTATTTCCAGCAACGGCAAGAGCATCTTCGTTGGCATCATTAACCCATTCTACATAGTTTGTAGTGCTAGTTGTTCCTGATAAAACATGAAGAACTCTAGCATAGTTCCACCCTTGCCTCTGGCTAGCAGAAGCAACCACAAAGCGCCCGGTTCTATGCTTAAAAGAACTAAAAGCATTTCCGTTAGAGAAAGTTCCCGTAGTAGCCTCTGATAAAAAGTTAAATCCGCTTCCGTTTGAATCTAAATAAGAACCTGTTCCTAGACCAGATGTCCCGCTTCCGATTGTTACAGAAGCAAGATCAAGCTGCTTTAGCACAGACCCATTAACTTCAAGCCTTAGATGACCGGTCTCGGAATCTCCAAAAGAAAAAGCAGGATAATTTTGAACATTGCTCCCCTGACTATTTGAATCAACGTCAGCATTTAGTACCCCGCTAACGTGTGTATCTCCATCAAAAAGTCCTAATCTAATATTATTGCTAGAAGTGGCAATGCTATATGCCCCGTTTACATCAACAGCTGTTCCAAATCCAGCAGATCCAGCAACAGAAATATAAGCAGGAGAAGCTGAAGACTGATCATTACTCGATCCAAAAGATAGGGACCCAGTAACACCTGTGGCAGTAGAGTTAATATCGTCAAGAGAAGGAGCAGGAGCCGGGGCAAGAGCTTTCAAGACTTCATTAAACCTATCGATTGGGACGCCTATAAGTGTGCTTGAAGTAAAGTCTGTAAATAGCCCGTCTGTGTAATCTCCATCTTCTGCTTCGCCTATAGTATTAGTACCACTCGTAGCAGCAGTTATAGTAAAGCTTCCAGTCCCATTGTCTGCAATGGTAACATTGCTTCCTGCTACAAGTGTGCCAGATAGAAAGCCACCTGTTCCGTCAGCAACCTGAATAGATCCTTTTGAGCCTGTAGACTCGGTTACTCTAATTGCTGTCATGCTAATGCCTCAACAGCGGCAATAATTCTATCCATCGTCTTTTTGTCTTCTTCAGAAAGACTCATCTCTGCAAAAACTTTTATACAAGACAAAAACTCTTTGAGAGAAACCTCTTCAGAACCAAGCTTAGAAAGAACCTCTATTGAGTCATCAGGAACTATTATGGTTCCAGAAGGCAGCCTGTAGGCGCCCGGAATTTGTCCGGCCTTCATCATCCTAAGGGCCGTACCGTAAGATATTCCCAGTGTATTGGCAAAATTTTTAAGCTTCACAACTTATAATTATTTCACCAAATCTGGATTTGATAACGCTTGTTATCGTATAAAGCTAAAATTTTATATCATTTGTAATATCATTTGTGATTTTTTATAAATAATTCTATTATTTTAACTTTTAATGTCCTTTAAGAGAGATACTATGTCAAGACCTGCGCAGTCAATCTTTCTTCTACTCTGATGGTAATGACTTACAAAGCCCTTAAATTTTTTACTATAAACTGAAGATTCATACTTGGTTGAAGTTAGAAAATCCGAGTTACCTGATTCCGGTGCCTCGTAAGGTATTTCATATCTCTCATGGCAAGCTTTCCACAAAGCTTTAAGCGCTTCAAGCTGTACGTCATAAAATCCTAAGTGAGGTTCTAGCTTGTTTCCGTTTACCCAGGAATGCTCAGAAACAGGTCGTAGACCATATCCATTTTTCTCATACCAGCTCTGATATTTCGTATAATAGGCATTAGAAATCTCCACCCCAATTGAGCAATCATTAACAGAACCTGCATGCCAAGCTCCGTGCTGTGTATCTACCATCTGGTAGATTGTTCCATCGTTGTCAATTAGGAAGTGCACTGAAATTCCTCTTCTGTTTAGAACTTTTGCGCAAGACTCTGAGCTCAGGCATACATCCCAGTGGTTTACAAACATTGTAACTTTTCTGTCTTCTTTTCCAGCATAATTGTAATATGTTCCAGGTTTGGATTTAAACCCTCCAGAATCACTCCACAGAACCACATTAGGCCAGTCAATCTTAACAGGTTTTGAATTGCAAATAATAAAGCTTTGATCTTTTTCTGGTGGACAAAAAGTAATATGAGATCCTATTTCTGCGTCTCTCTCAGTCCAGATTCTTCTATATGTAGCAGGACCACACAATCCATCAGAAACTAAGCCTCTATCTTTTTGCCATTTTTTAATTGCAGAAACTAGTTTTTTGTCATGATACTTTTCACCAAACCATTCGGGCTCCCACCCAAGAGAGTCAGAAGAGCTTTTATTATAAAAAACCTTATCAATTGCCATCTATTTTCCCTCAACCATTTTCATTGACTTTAACCAGTTATAGATCTGATCCTCTACCGGAGGGTCATACTCACCCTCTGGCCAGCCGCCGTGTGATGTAGGCTTATCGAGATGTAAATTTTTTCTATTTCCTTTTTTATAAGATTCATCAGGATGGGATCCTCGGCTACCCTCATAAATACCTCTGTCGGTAAGAGAAATTATGTGATCATACATTTTCTTCTTAAGCTTAAACAAAGCTCTAGTTCCCGATAGATCGTCTAGATATTCTTGAAATTGATCAGAAAGCTCGACATCACTATCTGGAAGAGATCCTCTCAAAATCTGAAGTGACTTTTTCTTTCCATATTTTTGAAGGAGGTCTTCGGCAAATTCGTGTGCGTACGCGTCGATCTCAATGTTTGACTGAAGATATTGAGATCTATTTTCTGAATCTGGTATCTCACCTTCACCCTCGTATCGATCCTTTGCACTTACTCTAGTTATCCTCTGATTTTTTCTTCTTTTCTCTATTTGTCTTGCATGAATATACTCATGCCTAACTATGTTTGCAACAATTCTAGAGACCATTTTAGGACTTACATCTTCTGAGTTAAAATCATCAGAAACTGGGACCATGTTAAGGTACATGATAAACCTGCCCTTGGGGGTTACACCTTGTGATCCGCCCACAACAAGCCTATTAGGATAAAGCTTGTGACCAGAAGAAATAGGTATTTTAAGATTGGGATTTGTATCTGGGTCTGCAACCCTTACAGCAACACTAAGAGAAACCCCTTGACTAGCTAAAAAGCTCTCTATTGCTTTGCCTAGAACTTCTGCTGAGGGTGTCTGATCATGCCACTCCCCGGCGATACTGTTCATGTCCATGTCTTCAGGTGTATTTTCATACGTCCAGAACTCTGACTCTATAAGTGCTTTCTCAAGTGGGCTGTAGAAAAAATCCGGAAGATGTGAGGTTCTTTTCTCTCTCTGGCTTTCTAGGATTACACTTCTCACGAAAGACCTGATTAGATTAGCTGCTTCGTTTTTTCCTTTTTCAGATGCGTACCTAGCCCTTGTTGCACTCTTCGCTTTTTGCTTGCTAGTGTGACAAGAAGATTTTTTCCACTTTCCTGACTTTTTCTTCTGGACAACATAACTTCCGGTGTCACCGTCAGATTGTTTGCAACGCTGCTTTTTTATTTTGTAGGGCATGATATTAAATATTTCATTCTAATTCAATATCAACGCTTATATCAACATGAATCTTAGGAACCCTGAGCTGATTAGCTAGGCTGTGCTTTTTTGCCTCGTCAGCATCTAAAAACCAGTCAGCGTGCTTCTTCTTGTCAACAATCTTCATGAAGTAATCATCTTTCTTTCCACAGTTTCTAGCCATCATGGTGTATATTATTGTATTCAGCCTGTCTGCTTCTGCAGCACCTGCCTTTAATTCTTCAACTTTTCCCATATCCATTGAGCTAACATCATGTATCATAACTGTTGCGTTAGGGTCCATAAACCTTAGACCCTCCTCTCCAAAAGAAAACAGTACGGCTCCGCAGCTCATTGCTTTGCCCTCAACTATAGTTGCAATTGGAATCTCAGAATGCTTAATAGCACTTATCATAGACATCAAACTATACACCTGGCCCCCGTAAGAATCAATAACTATAGGAATAATTTTTTGTCCGGTATTGTGCGCTTGGGCAACTTCTAGGGCAAACTTTTTTGCTGACTCTTCGTCAAACTTATTAACTCTTATAATAACAGGGCTCTTTCTTAACTCATACTCTTTTATCAGAGGTGAGATTTTAACTTTCCAAATCATTTTTTATAACCTATCCACATTTTCCATGACCGCACGCTGTGCATGTCACACATCCTTCTTGATAAACCAAAGTACCCTCTGCTCCACAGTTTTCGCAAACGGTCTTGCCAGGGACAGTACCATCTTTAATGTAAGTCTTGAGAACTCTAGCAATTACTTTCGAAAAAGAGAACATATCCATTTCAACGTCTTTTTGAAGCTGCTCGACGACATAGTTTATTGGTGCTCCGTGACGAAGAGCAAGAGAGATTGTTCTAGTATAGCCTGCATGGTTAGGGTTATCAAATACAGACTGAATATCTTTTATTGTAAAAGTATCTCCATTCTTCCCTATAACAAGGTCATACCTGGAATTCCTTGTCTTGTATGGGTGCTTAATAATTGTTCCCTTCTTATACTTCTTGGGAATCTCTATGTATTTCTGTAAACCTCCCATTACTTCATAAGGTCTTCCATCCAACAAGCCAATGAGAATCGTCCAGGCCTCGCCTTTAATGGTAGCGTGATGAATTGAACATTTAAGCTCATCTGGACGAGAAGGAGCTGAGTGGGTTTTGAAACTAGTAGCCCTTTCTTCAGAGACTAGGACCCCAGCTCGGCTTCCATCCCTGTAGACTGTGACACCTTTACAACCTAGCTCCCAGCCAGTCATATAGACGTCCTTAACAGTTTCCATATCGATGTCAGATGGAAGGTTTGTTGTATTTGATATTGCATGGCAAACCCATTTTTGAGCAGCTGCTTGCATCTTAACTTTTGCAACCCAGTTAATTTCATTCGCTGTTGAACCAGCATAGGGGCTCATAGCAGCAAGCTCCTCATTGCCAAGGCCCGCGATTGAATCGGGATCTAGTTCATCTGCATGCTGCAGCCATCGATTAAACCCGTGGTGGTAGACAGTATACTCTTGCCATTTATCACCTGAGTCATCAATGAAATCAACCCGGCCATCGGCATCTTGACCAGTTAGCTTTTTTCTTCGGGTATAATGAAGCATAAAAGCGGGCTCAATGCCTGAGGTGGTTTGTGTTAGAACAGACACAGATCCAGCAGGTGCTGTTGTAGTTAATGCAATATTTCTCCTTCCATGCTTCTGGCTCATCTCGTAAACATCAGGTGCCTCTTCCCAGATTCTCTTGAGAAAAGGATGTCCAACTTCTTTGTCATGATTGTGAACTTGAAACGAACCTCTTTCTCTTGCAAGATTACAGGAAGATCTATAGGCATTTATTGCAAGGTTTTTATAAAAAGATTCGACTGTGTTAATGGATTCTTCTGACCCATACTGAAGACCTAGTGCAGCGAGAGTGTCTCCGACAGCTGTAACTCCGAGACCTGTTCTTCTGCCTAGCAGTGCCTGAGACTTTATTTTCTCCCAGAGGTCTAACTCTATCTGCTTTACTGCTTGCGGTTCTGGATCTCTTTTGATTTTAGCAATAATCTTATCTATCTGCTCTATCTCTAAGTCAATCATGTCATCCATAAGCCTCTGGGCTTTTTGTGTGATATCTGACATCTTTTCATAATCAAAGCTAGCGCTTGGCATAAATGGGTCTTCGACAAAAGAGAGAAGATTGACTACCATTAACCTGCAGCTATCATATGGGCTCAGAATAATTTCTCCACATGGGTTTGTTGAAGTCGAGCCAAAGCCCTCATCTGTGTAGATATCTGAGGGTGTGTATTTTTTAGCTACATCCCAGAAAAGAAGTCCCGGCTCAGCCGAAGCGTGAGCTGACTCTATAATTTCATTCCAGACAGCTCTTGCGTCAACATAGGATTCTATAGCCGGGTTTTCGACTTCTTCCACAGGAAATCTAAGATGAAAATTACTTTCGTTTTTAACTGCGTCTAAAAATTCATCAGTGAGCCTAATTGAAATATTTGCTCCTGTTACCTTTGTTAAATCGCGCTTAATCTTTATGAAAGTTCTAATATCTGGGTGATGAACAGATATAGTTAACATCAAAGCACCTCTTCGGCCGCCCTGTGCTACTTCTCTACAAGAATTAGAGAATCTCTCCATGAATACGCTTATGCCATCAGTTGTCTTAGCAGCGTTTGAAGTAGTTAATCCCCTTGGTCGAATTGTAGAAATATCAAAACCGACGCCGCCTCTTCTCTTGGCTATCTGAACAAGCTCTTGATCGGTTCTTAGTATTCCTCCGTATGAGTCACAAGGTGAATCTATGACAAAGCAGTTTGATATTGATTGAACCTGATTGTCGTTTCCTATGCCTGACATAGGCGATCCTTGTGGGACGACATATTTAAAATCCTTGAAAAGGCCATAGATCTCATCCTCAGACATGGCATTAGGATATTTTTCTTCTATTCTGGAAAACTCTCTTGCAAGACGCCTGTGCATGTCGTCTGGGTTTAGTTCCTGGTATTTTCCGGATGAATTAACCAATGCATACTTAGTAGTAAAAACATTTGCTGCTAGCTCATCTCCCTTAAAATACTCGGTAGATTTTTCTATTACCTTTTCATATTCTTCCAATTTTCTCCCCCAATCAAGAATTGTTAATTTCTTTCCATTTTTCCTTTAGCAGGCTTTTCATAGAATTATTAGACGACTGAATCGCTTCGTTAACTGTCATGTGCTCATCATCGAGAATTTTTATTCTAGACATAGAAGTATCTATCTTTATAGGAAAGAGAATGCCGTCTTTTCCTGCCCTATTTTTTGCAATAAAAAGTCTACCATCACCAGTGGCTTTTTCAGCTGCCTTTCTTGAGACAGAGAGCACTACGTCAGCAACCATAGCCTTTCCGTATGCTTCGGACATGTTTTCAAGGCCGACAACGTTGGCATTAGCAGAATCTCTATTAGCCTGCGAAGCTGTCCATACAGGAATATTCATCTCCATGGCAAGATTTCTAATCTCCTCATAGATTAATTTTAGCTCATGCCTCATAGAGTCATACTTTCTAGTAGATCTCATAATGTCTGCGTAATCGATGATAATCATGTGAGGAACAAAAGCTTTTAAAAGAAGTTTTTCGATGTGGCTTCGCAGGGTGGTAATTGAAGCCGACCCTGTCGGATATGATTTAATTATTAACCTTCCGAACTCTCCGTTCTCATATTTTTCAATTACTTCCTCTTTTCTCTCTACAACTTCGTTACTCGGAATCTGACATAAGTTAGAATCATATCTTAATCCCACAGCATTTTCAGAGAGCTCGAATGTATAGTGAACGACGTTTTTCCCTCTCTTTAGAGCCTCTGACCCGAGAGAAACTAGGAAGTGACTTTTTCCCACACCCGTGTTAGCTGTAATTACTCCAATCTCTCCCTTTCCGAGGCCTCCGTTGAGTATATCTTTCTTGTCAATCTCTGGCAAACCAGTAGGGCAAGCTGATCTATTTACTTTTGTAAATCTCGACTCAATATCTTCAAAAAAATCATGACCTGCAGTGTTAGGCATCCCCAGTGCACATGCATTTTTCATTCTATCAACTACTACATCAAACTTGCCTTCATCGATATCTTGAACTGCTTTTTCGAGGGCTTCCTTAAAAGCCTGTCTCTTGCAAAAGTCGAGAGTCTGATCTTTAACATATGCAAGATCTCCGACATCTGGGTTAGATCTAACTCTGTGAAGAAAGTCTATTATCTGGTCTTTAAGAACAGCGTCCCTATTTTCTCGAAGAGACTCTTTGATAATATTGATTAAGACTGGTAGAGTAGGAAAAGTTTTGTACTTATCTTGATAAGAGAAGTATTTCTCTGTTAAGAATTTTAAATATCCTATCTCAAAAAATCCGGGCTCCATGATTTCAACCATCTGGAGGGTCCAGGTGTTGTCAGTCAAAAAAGACTGAAATATCTTTTCCTGAAATGACTTTCCGTATCTTTTAAAATGCTCAGGGTCGTGGCTGAAGGCTTGCTTCATTTTTTATCTCTTATTGAATTAAATGACAGGAAAAATCTATCTACATCGAAAGTCTTTATGCCTTCTCGTATTAGCGTTCTCATTGTAGAGATTTTATCTCTACGAGAGTCAAAAGTATCAAGAGTATCTGATATTCTTTTTACTTGGGTATAAGAAAGGTTTTTAACGTCAAGATAAATAAGATCCCAGTTTCTTCTTATTGTATCTTTTTCTTTTATAATTTCGCTGTAAACCTTAGGACTTCTTTTTTCTGATGAAAACTTCTTAGAAATATCTATAATTTCATCAATTGTTACTGTGTCATCACATATCATTTTAGGAAATCTCTTAGCGATAGTCTTAAAGCCGGCTCCTTTTACACCAGGTATGTTGTCTGCAGAATCACCGCACATAGACTTTGCTAAACAAAAATTTTCTGCAGATATCTTGTACTCTTTAATTAAATCTAAGTGTGTCACAACTTTCTTCTTAGTTGGAGAATAGATTACAACATCTTCAGAAAGCAACTGATAAAAATCTTTATCCGACGAAAGTATAATTTTTTTATCTTCAGAGAAACAATATCTCGACATATATCCTATGACATCATCTGCTTCGCATTCTGGGACGTACATTTGACATATAGGAGTATTTTTTAATATTTCAACTATAACAGATATCTGATTATCTCTACCTTGAACGGTATCAGGTATCTCGTCGTCATAGTATCGATTCAGGCGCTGAGGTCTTCTTTTTGACTTGTAGTCAGGTAGCAAAGCTCTTCTTCTTGGCGAGCCTCCGCTTTCCCATATTACAAAGATCTTGCTTGGTGAAAACCTTTCATTTATTAGTCGGATTCCATTTAAAAATCCTACAATACCTCCGACGTGATAACCGTGTTCGCTCATTGCCGGATTTGCAACGAAGTGACGGGTGAAAAGATTTAAAGCATCAACAAGAAGGACACTCACCCTGTCTCCTATGAATTAATCTGAATATCTAGTGATCGTATTTCTTCAAAAGATTCTGGGTCAATGTCTGGATCTTCGTTGAAAACTTTGACCATTGTTGCTTCAAGAAGATCATGAATGTATTCTCTATATTCAGGGTGATACATTATCTGATCAAACTTTGGTTTGTGAAACTTCTTTTCAATTAGAACCTCACCTGTTTTAATATCAACTACAGAAAACTTTTTCCAAGACCCTGTGCCTTCAACAGAAACCTCTTTCCCTTTTATTGTAGCAGGACCGTTTTTTCTTAAAATATCAAACACCTGCTCGTGCTCCTTGATACCAACCCCAAAGTGGATCTCAAAGTCTATCTTTCTAAATGGAGGGGCAACTTTATTCTTTACAGTCTTGGCAGACACGTGAATTCCAATTACATCATCTCCATCTTTGATTTGTTGACCTGCTCCAAGCTTAATTCTAGTAGAAGCATGAAACGGGATTGCCTTTCCGCCAGGTGTCGTATCAGGATCACCATACATGACACCAATCTTTGTTCTAATCTGGTTCAAGATAACAAACAAAACATTCTCGTTTGCTATAACACCCGTAATCTTTCGCATACCCTTGGAGATTGCACGCGCCTGCAATCCGATAGATTCTTTATCATAGTCTCCGAGAAGCTCAGCCTTTGGAGAAGAAGCAGCAACAGAATCCCAGACAATTGTTACAGGAATATCTTTATCCATTGCCTTTGCTTTCATTATGGTAGCTTCTGCAATAGACAAGACTTCTTCTGTACAATGAGTATCAACATAAACAAATCTCTTTGATACATCGACACCTAACATTCCAAGGTTTTCAACTGAAGTTGCGTTTTCGGTATCTATATAGACAACAATCCCACCTTTGTGCTGGGTTGTTCTTGCAATCTGTGTTGCAATGTGTGACTTTCCAATAGAAGGTGGGCCAAAAATCTCTACAATTCGACCTTCTGGTAATCCTCCATTTCGTCTATTGGAGCAGATATAGTCAAGCAACATTGATCCTGTACTAATCCAGCGCTTAACGTGGGTTGGTGAATCATCTACGCTTAGGTTATAAGCAACTCTTGAGCCATTTTCTTTGTTTAAAGACTTGATTAAATCTCTAGTAAAATCATCGGAAGTATTTTCTTCTTTCTTTTTCTTCAATTTTTAACTTCTCCGTAGATTTAAAATACATCAATCTTATCATTTGTTCAACAAAAGAAGCACGGGAGACAAAGATAGCCTGAGCCTCCCGTGCTTTAAGGTAAAATTAATCGTCAATCAAGTCAGCGAAAGCGTCGTCAAGAGATTTGTATCTTTGACTATCTGCACTAGAAGAAGCCTTTTCTAAATTACTACTAGTGCTGCTACCTCCCCTAGAGGAATCTTGATCAAAGGATCCGTTTATCCAGTCATTTACGATTTTAGAGAGCTCATCATAAGTCTTACACTCATACATCTGGGATACATCTGGGATGTTTTCAAGCCACTGTGACATTTGATCTGAAGAAGTGGAGAGGGGCGTGGTCTTTCCCCTAGGGAGAACTTCAGTCGTAGTCCACTTCTTTCCAGGCTGCTTTGAGCAGCTCACCTTAATATCGCGACCAGTATTCGGGTCAGTGATGTCGCCGTAGTCTTCATCAAGCATAATGTTAAGAAGAGACTGATATACCATCTTCCCAAATCCCCAGATTTGAACACCCCTATCCTCTTCTCCTCGAACAATAACAGGCGCGTAAGTTCTCATTTTAGGGTAGAGCTTCTTAGCAAGCTCATAAGACTCCTTGGTCCCTTCGTCCCTAAGGGTGTTAATAAGCTCCTGAATTGGATCAGGCTCACCAAACTGCTTTGGTGAAAGAAGTCCGGGATTATTTCCAATATTATAATAAAACCAGAGCTCCTTAAAAGGTTGCCCATCGTTATCTGGAAAGGAAAGAAGGCGAACAGAATAATCTTCACCCTCCTTAGGTCTCCAGTTTTTTGTTTGTCTGCGGTTATTTCCGCTTAGTTGGTTTAGCTTGCGACGAATCGCTTCAAAGTCAACTGCCATTTTTAACTCCTTAATGTTTAATGGTTAATGGTTATTGATTAAATTTTAAGTTAACATCGAAAAATATCGGTGTCAACATGTAATAGTAACTTTTAAATTTTAAATGTTCAATTTATTTTTTAGAAAATGATTTTGCTCTTTTAACAATATCTCTTGCAGAGTTTGGATCTACCAGGGTTGCACCCCCAAAGAATTTTGAATTAGACCTAGCTAGATCCTCAAAGTTTCGTCCGGAGCCGAGAGGTCCGACCCATCCAAAACTTCCGGCAGTAGAAGTTGTTGAGGCTTCATTTTTTCTCTTTATTTTTTTTTTTCGTTTTTTACTGCTTCTCTGATGAAGGATCTTAAGGTATCTTCATTGACTCTCGGATGGCTCGTAATTACACCAGCATCGCCTGTAACCTGCATGACAAAATCTTTAATATAATCTATGTCATCCTGACTAACATCTTCTAAACCTACTCCTGTACCATGAGGATACAGAGAATAAGAAAGATTAGGCTCAAATACAGCGTGATCCCCGAGAGAAGGCAGATAGGGTGAATCCTTTTTCATATCCTCTAAGTCAATTGACTCTTTAATAAAATCCTTTAGTAGTTTCTCTACAGACATCTCTTTTCTCCTTGTTTTATGTGTTTTTGTCTCAGCTTGTACTTCCTCTTCGGGTGATTGTTCCAAGGGAATAGAAGTTGCTGACGGGCTATTTGGATTAAACTGTTGAATATTTGACGTGTTAACATCGACAGTCGACTGATAGTAACCGCCTGCGTCAAACTGTGACGTTGCAACACCCTGATCATACCAATATGCCTTTTGGGAATCCCAATCATCTATCATGTATGAAAGAAGTGCAATTCTTCTTGGAACAGCAGTAATAGGTCCTAGCTTTAAAATATCGCCAGCGACGCTGGCAAGGTCACTTCTTCCTGTGCCTGGTACAGCA